>Ga0129299_1000091_pt1 | contig 46884 bp, 35 predicted proteins | sample ConPoolayeCmetaG_FD_94477 | JGI IMG/M metagenome (GOLD analysis project Ga0129299, IMG submission 94477) | Hot spring microbial mat communities from California, USA to study Microbial Dark Matter (Phase II) - Cone Pool mat layer C metaG ...
TATTATGACCGTCCGCTCGAAACGCACGGCACGGTGTTGGAGCGTCAGGGCGGCCGCGTAACCGAGCTTCTGGTGCGGCCGATGCTGGCTGCGTTGTATCCGAAATTGGCCCGGATTTACCAACCGCTGGCGGGCGAATATGCCTTCCGCCGCGACAGTGTCGGCAACATTGGCTTTTTCAACGGCTATGGCGTTGAAATCGGCCTCTTGCTCGATATTGCGCACGTTTGGGGCATTTCCCATATCGCCCAGGTCGATATGGGGGTTCGGCATCATCGGAACCGAAATCTCCGTGATCTAGGAAAAATGTCGTTTGAAATAGTGCAGGCGATGTTGAAAAAACTCGAGCGGTATGGTATCCTGAGCATGCACATGCCGCTGCATACGACGATGATATCGCCCGACAGCAGCGGAGGATTCGAGGAGACGGCACTTGAGGAAATCGAACTGCCGCCGGCAGCAAAAATTCAGCAGGGGAACCGATGATACCGGATCAACGTGTTATCGAGGCCGCCGTTGCCTGTGTTATCGCCCTCATCGGCCTTATACTTATTGTCCGCGCGTTTGTCATGCCGGCGAGTTTCAGGGAGAACGAAGCCAGACGTGAGGAGTTGCGGAAAAAAAAGCTTGAGATGGAGGAAATGGCGGCGGGAATAGATGCGGAGGAAACCGGTGAAGAAAAGGCCGGAAAAGAATAAAAATCAGCGGATATTGTATGAGACGCGGCGTCACATGCTACACATCGCAACCGGTGGAGTCTCGCGTTCCGTTCCGTGGAATTGTGATTGTGTGATTTCCGCTTATGATATCTGCCGTCGCTTGTGAAGGCGGCCGCGGCCGTGGGGATCAAATTTGCATGAATATCTTTGTTTTCTCGACTTCGTCGTTGATATTTTCAAGCAGCGTGGGCAGGGAAAGATTGTCGAGACCGAGGTTTTGCCATACCTGGTCCTGAAGGCGCGGAAGCCTGTTGTCGCCGCCGTTGCCCATATCCAGGGCGCGCACGAGGATGTCGGCGCAGTGCACGATGGCGGTGGTGAGGTAATAAGCACGGTTTTTTGACGGTGTATGATGATATTTAACCGCATTCTGAAGGTTTTCGGGAAGGTTCCAGCTCTCGCACAGCACGCCGCCGATCTCCTGGTGTGTGACGCCGAAAAGCCGCTTCTCTGCGTCGACAAACAGGCTGTTTGCGGAGCGAGTCTCGTGCACAATCGCCCGAAACTCTTCGTTGAGATACTGGCACAGCAGTATTTTCCCGACGTCATGAATAAGCCCCGCGATAAAGCATTCCTCGCGCTCGCTGCTGCCGATACATTTGGCGAGCGATTGTGACGCTGCGCCGCAGGCGATGGAATGCATCCAGAATCTTTCCATGTCAAAACCACCCAGCCCCGCCTGCCCCTTCTTGCGGAACACGTCGAAAATCGAAGCGGTGAGGACGATGTTTTTGATGGTTGAGAAGCCGAGGATGACGACGGCGTGGGTGATGGTTGAAATTTTTCCGGGAAAACCGTAGAACGCCGAGTTGACGAGCTTGAGCACCTTGGAGGACAGTGATTGGTCTGTGGTAATTGCCCTGCCGATTTCATCCGCCGACGTCTGGGGGTTCTGCAGAAGGAGCGTGATTTTCTCCAGCACGGTGGGAATCGTGGGGATGGACGAGATGCTTCTGATGGTTGTGAGCAGATCGCGCTGCTGTTTCACGAGTCGGTCCTTACCGGGGTGCCCGCTGAACGCATCTTGAATTCAAATACGGCATTGAACACTTTCCGCATGACCGGTTCATCGAGCGTTCCCTCGAATTTCTTTTCCAGCTCCTGCCGCACTTCATCGGGCGATATTTTGACGGCGGCCTCCACCACTTCCGCTTCCCCTTCCCCGTCGCTATACACAAAAAAAATACCCCAATTCTTGAGCCGCCGGCCAAGCGCCGGCGTCAGGGGCGTGCCTTTGCCCAGCAGGACGTTTCCCGACGTCGAGGACACGTCGCGCGCCAGAATCATGTCGGGCTCGATGGATTCAACGTTTATTTTTTTCATACGCCGTGAGAACCGATGAATCGGGGGCGCACCTTTTTTCCCCGGCTTCGTGCCGATGCGGTTATGGCAGAAAAAATACACAACCGGCGAAAGAAAATCAAAAATAAGAAGTAAGTATCGAGTGACAGCGGCCGGCGCATAATAGTAATTTATTGATGTGTCGCAGGGTGTGCCCTCTATCATGCCTGTGACGATGAGGATATCATGAGAACAATTTCATGCATCGTCAGCGCATTCGCAACGACTGGGCACGCGCAGAATTTCCTCGACCGCATAGGCTGGCAGAGGGCGTCGGGGACGTTTATCATAGCCGTGCTCGCGGCCGTAGTCCTTGTTTTCATTATCCTGGGGCTGTATTATTACGGCAGGCGGTTCCAGTCCCGGCAGGAAAAGCAGGCGGTGGATGAAGCGAAGTTCGAGGAGGATTGTGAACGCATCGGGCTGAATGCCACCGAGAAAAGCAAGCTGCGGCAGTTGATACGCCACGAAAACATGATGCAGCCGCACGTGATTCTGCAGTCGGTCTCGGTTTTCGAAAGGTGTGTCGACAAAGAGGTGAAACGGCTGTTGTCGCACCACGCTTCCGCAGCGGAACAAGCGCGCGAAAACGATCTGCTTTCGTCGATACGCCGCAAGGCCGGCTTCATGTTCCTGCCGCTCGAACACCCGCTGGTATCCACGCGCAACATCGCCCTGGGGCAGACCGGTGCCGTGTTCGGCGCCAACCATCGTATTCCGCTTATCGGGCATACAGCGATGGTGGAACGCAACGAATTCACCTTCAAACTGCAGTATGACGCCGACAAAGAGGACGTGTTCCGGATTGCTCCGGGCAGCATGCTGAAATATGTGTTTACACGGCAGAACGACGGGATGTATGGGGTGGAGATACGGGTGGCGCAGGCTGACGCAGGGTATATCGAGGCATACCATACCCTCGACATGCGGCGCAACCAGCTGCGCCAGTATGTGCGCGTCGAAGTGAGCCTGCCGGTCAAGGTGAGGTTGCTGCAGACGGACGATCCGGAGAAAAGCGGGATACGCCGCGGCGAAGTGATCGAGGCGCATATGTCGGACGTCAGCGGCGGCGGATTGAGTTTTATCTGCGATCGTCCATGCACACCGGGCGACCTTGTCTCGGCGACCTTCAGCCTGCCTGTCGGCTCATTTTCCGGACTGCAGTGCAAAGTGCTCCGTATCAGCCTCCAGGAGGGCACGACCCGTACCTATTACAAGCATCATACGCAGTTTGTAAATCTTGAAATCCGCAAACGCGACATGATAGTCAAGTATGTTTTTGACAAGCAGCGCCAGTTAAGCCAGTGGCGGTGAAGTATGCCGTTCGCTATTCGTATCGTTGCTGTCGGGCGGCGCGGGGGGTGCGCCGACGAAGTGGAACGGTACATTGGAATGCTGAGGGCATATGCGGAGACGCGTGTCGAATATATTCGGCCTGAAAGCGGGAGCGGCACCGGGGCTCGGGCGCGCGAGGAGAAGCTGATCTGCCGGCGCTGGCCGGCGCCGTGTCATAGTGTCGCGCTGTCACAGGAGGGCAGGATATATGAGAGCCTGTCGTTTGCGCGGTGGATGGGACAGCGGGCGGCGGCGGGAACGCCGCTGGTATTCTTGGTCGGCGGCGCGTATGGCCTGACTGCAGCACTGAAAAAACAATGCAATGAGATTATCAGCTTGTCGCCGTTAACCTTCTCACACGGTATTGCGCTTTTGGTGCTTGCGGAACAGATATATAGGGCATTTACTATTTTGAAAAATCATCCTTATCATAAATGAGCCCCCGCGTGAAATGCCCCCCCCAAGCCAAACGCGACCTTCAGAGGAAGGTTCCGCAGATGGAATGGAGAAAAACGGCGGCGGCCAGAAACTTTGGGAAAGCGTGTTTTCCGGGGAGAAAAAGTCCATGACCAATCAACGATCACGCAGAACGTCGGTTGTATATAACGCGCGCGGCGGCATCCAATCGCGCATCATCATGGCGGCGGCGACACTCGTGGTGGTGGGAATTTTCATCATCGTGTTGCTGAGCAAGAAGGGCGAAAGCCAGAAGTTCCATTACGATAATGCCCTGAAAATCGCCGAATACGGGCTGGCGGAGGCAATGACCAGGCTGCATGAGGATTTCCGATGGCGTGACGGTTTTGCGGCCGTTGAATACAACCGCGGCACGTATACGGTGACGCTTGATACGCGGCAGAGGCAGGATACGCTGCTGTTGACCGTGGAGTCAACCGGCCGCAGCGGCTCGGTGGAACGGAAGATGACCGTGGTGCTTCGCTGCGAGGTCACGCCGCAGGGAGACTCGATCTGGCGCCAGTATGAGACACGCTAAACTCATGATTTCCGTTGACGCGCTTTCCAATACGTGTAGGATTGTAATACGGGGGACGCATCTGTTGGGGCGGATAAGCGGGCGGGGATGGAAAATGGGGCGAAGTGCACTCCAGCGTGTACGGACAGCGACGGCCGGCGAGCGGCGCCGGCGGGAAAAAGGCATATTTTTTTTTACAGAAATGATTTGACATTGCCGTGAACGCGTTATAATTTTTTTTGTGTGACACCCATATATTGCGGCTCTTTAAGCCATCGGTACTATATAATGTTGAGACGGAGGAGAAAAGCGGATGATATCGACAATACGAAAGCGTGACGGGACACTTGTCCCGTATGATAATTTCAAGATCGCCAACGCAATTTTCAAGGCCGCGGAGGCGGTGGGCGGGAAGGATTTCGGACTGGCGCTCGCGCTGGCAAAAGAGATTGAAGAGACCCTCAACGCGAAATTCCACCCAAACTCCATCCCCGCCGTTGAGGAGATACAAGATCTTGTCGAGAAGGTGCTGATTGAGAGCGGACATGCGCGGGTGGCCAAAGCCTATATACTGTACCGCGAACAGCGCCGCAAGCTTCGCAGCACCAAGGATCTATTGCTTGACATAACGAATACCATGGACGGATATCTCAAGCGCGAAGACTGGCGGGTGAATGAAAATTCCAATGTCAATTATTCCCTCGGCGGGCTCATCCTGCACAACAGCGGCGCCATCACCGCCAATTACTGGCTGGAGAACATCTACAGCCACGAAATTTCCGAAGCGCACCGCAACGGCGACATTCACCTGCACGATCTCTCGATGTTTTCGGGGTATTGCGCGGGATGGTCGCTCCGGCAGATTATCGCCGAGGGATTGAGCGGCGTGCAGAACAAGATTTCTTCGCGGCCGCCGCGCCACCTCTCCACGCTGGTGCAGCAGATGGTGAATTTCCTGGGCATTCTTCAGAATGAATGGGCCGGCGCCCAGGCGTTTTCGTCGTTCGACACCTACCTGGCGCCGTTCGTGCGCGCCGATAATCTGTCGTACAGCGACGTAAAGCAGAATGTGCAGTCATTTATTTTCGGGGTGAATACGCCCTCACGCTGGGGATCGCAGGCGCCCTTTACCAATATCACGCTCGACTGGGGAGTGCCCGACGACCTGCGGGAGGTTCCGGCGGTGGTCGGCGGGAAACCGCTGGATGTGCCCTACGGGGATTTCCAAAAAGAAATGGACATGATAAACAAGGCGTTTCTGGAGGTCCTGGCGGAGGGCGATGCTGAAGGCCGGGGTTTTGCCTATCCCATTCCGACCTACAATCTCACCCCTCAGTTCAATTGGGACAGCGAAAACGCGCGCCTGCTGTTCAAGATCACCGGCAAATACGGTACGCCCTATTTCCAGAATTTCATCAATTCGGATCTCAATCCGGGCGATGTGCGGGCGATGTGCTGCAGGCTGCAGCTTGATAAGAAGGAGCTTCGCAAGCGCGGCGGCGGCCTGTTCGGCGCCGACGAATTCACCGGATCGATAGGCGTGGTCACCATCAATCTTCCCCGTATCGGCTATCTTTCGTCGACCAAAGAGGATTATTTCAGCCAGCTCGACCATTATATGAACATCGCCCGCGATTCACTGGAGACCAAGCGCAAAGTTATTACGCGGCTGATGGACCAGGAGCTGTTCCCCTATACGCAGCGCTACCTGCGCCACTGGAACAACCATTTCTCCACCATCGGACTTATCGGCATGAACGAGTCGATGTTGAATTTCATGAATAAAGATCTGCGGCATCCGGAAGCCCGCGCCTTTGCCGTCGAGGTGCTCGCGCATATGCGCAAGCGGCTGGTGAAGTTTCAGGAAGAAACGGGTCATCTCTATAACCTGGAGGCGACGCCCGGCGAGGGCACGTCGTACCGCCTCGCCAAAATAGACCGCAAAAAATTCAGCAGGATGCAGATGCCGGGCGGCAACAATCCCTACTATACAAATTCGACGCAGCTGCCGGTCAATGCCACCGACGATGTGTTCGAAGCGCTCGATATGCAGCGGGAGCTGCAGGCGATGTATACGGGCGGAACAGTGTTCCATGCGTTTATCGGAGAGAGCATCGATGATGAGCGGACGTGCATGAACCTCGTTCGCAAAATAGCGGAGAATTACCGGATTCCGTATTTTACGATCACCCCCACATTCTCGGTCTGTGCGCACCACGGCTACCTTCGGGGCGAGCAATTCTCATGCCCCAATTGCGGTGAAGAGACCGAGGTGTATTCGCGCATCGTCGGCTACTACCGTCCGGTGCAAAACTGGAACCTGGGCAAGAAATCGGAATTCAAAGAACGCCGGACGTTTTCGCTCGATAAAGCCGCAGCGAAAATGTCGGGAATGGAGACGGCGGCGCCTGTACCAACGACGGTGCCGGCCGAGCAGGAGACGATGGCGTGCGCGGTACGTTCGTAGGCCTTGGCGGCTGGCTGAAAAATTCGTTTATCGATTATCCGGGGACGGTGTCGACCGTCCTTTTTTTTTCGGGCTGCAACCTTCGCTGTCCCTATTGCCACAACAAAATATTAGTGAACCGGACGGTTGACCAGTCAATGCTTTCGGAACAGATATGGGCGTTTCTTGAGGCGCGCCGCGGCCTTATCGAAGGAGTGGTCCTCAGCGGCGGCGAACCGACGCTGTACCCGTATCTTGCCGACGTCGTCAGGGAAATGCGGGCAATGGGGCTTAGAGTGAAACTGGATACCAACGGATTGCTTCCCGACATAACCGAGACGTTTGCGGCAGACTATCTCGCGCTTGATGTCAAGACGGTTCCCCGGCTCTATGCCGCTGCCCTTGGCGCGACGCTCGATGATATCGAGGGACGGCTGGAAAAGTCGGTGGCAATGGTCAGGAACATGGGGGAAAACGCCGAGGTGCGCATCACAGTCGCTCCGCGTATCGTCGATATATCCATCATCCGTGAGCTCCGGCCGCTGCTTGCCGGCGTTTCAAAAGTGATGCTACAGCCGATGAATCAGCGCACGGAGCTTTTGGATCCTTCATTCGAGACTTTGCCGCTGGTCCCTGCGGAGGAAATCCGGCAGATGCGCGATATTCTTGCTGAATCGGTCGGCCGGTGCGTTGTCCGGGATGGCTGAGCGCCAAGGGCTGCCGCTGTATGCCTGTATCTTCTTATCCGTCAAGCGAAACGATTTTCCTTTTCCGCTGACTGAACGTGCAATACTGCCGTATGCCGGCGCGTTTCAGCGTGTCGGCAATAGCGTCAAATGCTTTGCCCACGAAGTGCGGCTTGTGCGCGTCGGACCCGATGGTGACGTGCGTCCCGCGGCGCTTGATGCTCTGAAGAAGCGTGGCGAACGGATCGCCTTCCCTGATCGTGTAGAGTTGCGACCAGAGATAGCCGTTGGAATTAATCTCCAGCGCAACATCGGCTTTGGCGGCCGCATGTGCCGCTTCGTCGATCCGCTCGAAAATGCGGTTCGATGCTTGCCCTTCCGGCCATTTGACATACCGCCAGATAAAATCGATGTGCGCGATTGAGTCGAACATATGCGTATCGATTGCCGCAAGCACCGCGTCGAAATAGGCGTCGAACACCGGCCATGAATCCCTGCAGCCGTACTGCGCCAGATGCTTCCATCCCAGCGCCGGCAGGCAGTGAATGGAGCCGAGCAGAAAGTCGAAAGGGTAGAGGTCAACGATCGATGCGAGCAGATCCTCGGCGCCTTCGATATAGTCTATTTCAATGCCGCTGCGTACTCGTATCCGGCCGTCAAAGCTTTCGGCCATGTCATCAATCTCCGAAAGGTACCGGCCGATATTGCGCGGGTTCATTCCCCAGTCCCAATACCTTCGTTTCTGTGCCTTGGTCAGATAATAGCGTCCCAGATGATCGGAGAAACCGATTTCGGGAAGGCCGGCGTCCAGCGCGGCTGAAACATACTCTGCGATTTTACCCTGTGCATGGCCGCAATACGGCGTGTGGACATGGTAGTCGGCGATGGCGGCGTGTGTTGGCATAATCAGACTCTTAGTTCCGCCGTCGCGGCATTGCCATACTGTCGTGCCCTGAGAAGAAGCGGGTCGATGATGGTTGCTATGAATTCCACGGTTTGCTCCGGGCTCCTGCCGATAAAATTCCTTATATTCATGATCGCAGTCAGATCGCCCGCGCTGACGCCGATCCGTGGATCGGCGGCGATGCGCTGTAAAAGGTCGTTTTCTTTCCCTTCCTCTTTCACTCTTTTCGCCGCTTCCATCGAATGTATCCTGATTCGTTCGTGAATCGCCTGGCGATCGCCTCCCCTTTTCACCGCTTCCATCAGGATATTTTCCGTCGCCATGAAGGGCAGTTCTTCGCCAAGCCGGCGCTCAATCACCTTCGGGTATACGACAAGGCCGCGGCAGATGTCCAGTGCGATGATGCAGCATGCGTCGGCCGCAAGAAACGCCTCGGGTATAGCGAGCCGCTTGTTCGCGGAATCGTCGAGCGTGCGTTCGAACCACTGTTCCGCCGCGGTCATCGCCGGCGATACGCTCACGGAGATGATATAGCGCGCGAGTGAGGTCAACCGCTCGGAGCGCATGGGATTTCGCTTGTATGCCATGGCCGACGAGCCGACCTGGTGCCGACCGAACGGCTCTTCGATTTCCTTGAGATGCTGCAGCAGGCGAATGTCGTTGGCGAGCTTGTGCATCGACTGGGCAAGGCCGGAAAGTATCGCGGCCATGTTGGCATCAATTTTCCGGGTATACGTCTGCCCGCTGACCGGCTGTACCCTGTCGAACCCGAAAGCAGCCGCGATCATGTTGTCAAGCTGTTTGACCTTCTCATGATTGCCGTCAAATAACCTGAGAAAACTTGCTTGGGTTCCGGTGGTGCCTTTCGCGCCAAGCATCCAGATCCGTGAGAGAAAATACTCAATTGCCTCAAAATCCATCGACAGTTCCAACAGCCATAGGCAGGCTCGTTTGCCGACCGTTGTGGGCTGGGCGGCCTGAAAATGGGTAAATGCAAGGGTCGCAACATCTTTGTATTTCAGCGCAAAATCCTTGAGCGCCTCGATGCAGGCGGCAAGGCGGCGCAACAGCAGCAGGCATGCTTCTTTCATCTGGATGATATCGGTGTTGTCGCCTACATAGGCGCTGGTGGCGCCCAGGTGAATGATGGGTCCGGCTTTGGGGCATACCGCGCTGTAGGCGTGCACGTGCGCCATGACGTCGTGGCGCAGTTTCGCTTCATATTCAGCGGCCAGCGCGTAGTCGATATCTTCGATATGCTGTTTCATCTCCGCGATTTGTTCATCGGTGATGGTGAGCCCGAGCTTCTGCTCGGCTTCGGCCAGCGCAACCCACAGTTTCCGCCACGTGGTGAATTTGAAGTGCGGCGAGAAGATAAAGGCCATTTCCCGGCTCGCGTAGCGTTCGATAAGCGGATTGTCGTAGACGCGGGTTGAGTCGGCAGATTTTGTCATTGTACCAGCTCTCCTCTTGTGGATAAAAGCGAAGGGAAAATATAGTAATTTGCGCGCTGCAATCCTCAATGCTAAAGCCTGCGCCCCAGGTTCATCCATTCTTCTGCAACGACACCGTATGCATCGCTGTGAGAAGGGCTGTATCAGGGGTGAATGAGAGGCTCCCGAGACGGTTGATTGCCATATGGCTGTCATACGGCGGAAATGACGCGCCGTAGCGCTCGCCGAACAGCCGCTGGTTTTTCGCTGTCGCGTCATGGATAAACCGATCCTTGCCGCTTTCATAGAGCCAATGACTCCCGCCGCCAAAGCGGACTTTCTGCGGGACAATGGTGAACGCTGCGCTGAATCCCGCCTTGGCGGCGCGCATGCAGTAATCGTGGTCGTCGTAGACCAGCGGCGCATACGCTTCATCGAGCAGGCCGATGCTGTCGATGAGCGCCCGCGAAATGATGAACGGCGAACGGATGGTCGTTTCGCACCGGTAGATGCCGCACGAAAATGTGGCGCTTGTGCTGACGGCCTTGTCCCTTATGAATGCGTCGAGACGTATGCCGCCCGAACCGAAGGGCTTTGCCTGCACAACAAGCGTATCGTCGTGGGCCGTAAGCGCGCGCGGAGACTGGTCAACCGCCGTATGCCCGTCACTTTTGAAATACCAATGCCCTGTCCCCCGGCCGCTTAAAATCCCCAACTTTAAATCCTTCATAGCGCCGGCGCATAACGGAAACCAATCCGTCGCCACGATCAGGTCGTCATCCTGGATAATGGCGATATAATCGCCCGTGGTTTCGCGCAGCGCCGCATTGTTTGCCCGTGTCTCCCAGATATCCTCGGTACGGATGAATGTATCGGCGTAGCGCTTCATGACGTCTCCCGTGTTGTCGGTACTGCCGTCGTCAACCAGAACGAATTGCGCCTCGGGAAGGCCCGCGCGCAGCCGTTGAAGCATGAGGTTGAGATAATGTCCCTTGTTATGAGCCGTGATGATAACAGAAAGTTTCATCTGGTTCTATCCCTTCGCCATATATGGCAGGCAATCGTGCATACTCTCGCGCGGCTATCTGTTCACCGCAATCCATGCCGATATCGCCGACGCAATAGGGTGCAGCGGTCCCGCCAATATCCCGTCGAGCAGTTGTTCGGCGGATTGTAGTGCGCGGCCGTGATCGAGTTTTTTCATTTCATCGAGCATATATGCCGTGCCGCTGAAATCGGCGAATCCCTTTGTATGGAGCGCAGCCATGATGGGAACAATGCCCGCATAGGCCGACAGGGTGATGCGCCGCGCGCGCTCTTGATGATAGGAAGGAAGCATGCTTTCAACCGCGCTCATCAATTCGTCCACACGGTGTGCTAAGGTATGTTTCCGCATCACCAACTCGTTGCCTCGTTGGGCGATAACGCGATAGCGCGGATGCTCCGAGAGGAGCATGGCGCACTTCTCCACCACATCGTCGACATCATAAGGACGATACATGACCAGATGCTCCCCGTCCTGGAACAGATCCTCGAGACCGTTGCCGGCTCGCGGGGTTAACAGCAGCGCGCCGTCGGCCAGCGCCTCGAATATCCGGTAATTGACGTCGTTGTTCATGCATTCATTAAGAACGATTTTTGAGCGGTTGTAAATGACGGCCATCTCCTCCTGGCCGATGTTTTCGAACACATGCAGCGGGATGCGTTTCCTGAGCGCCTCGACAAACTCCACCCGCTTCGGTTTGAGCGTACGGTTCATGCTGCCGACAAAAGAGACGTCGAGATCGCGCTCCATACGGCGGTCGAAATGCACGGCCGGAAAGCAGTGCAGGGGGAGCCATCGGGACGGCGCATGCTGGCGGAATGCGTCACAATAGTCTTTTTGGGCCACAAAAGTCATGTCATACAATACGGCGTAGCGGGGCTGCCATGTGTGCATGTGGTTGTCGATGGTGCGCCATACCACGGGACAGGGAAGCTGCTCGACGCCGAGGTAGAAATAGTTGTTGTGGGTCTCAAAATGGATGACCAGTTCAGGCGCAAAACCGCGGGGAAGCCGCCGCAGGATTTCGTCTATATGCATAATCGGATGCGCCGGGAACGTGACGTCGAAGTCACCCTGCGACGGCATCAAGCAGCAGGCGCCTTCGGCGCCCGCGGCGATGACCCGGTGGTTTTCCCGAAGAATATTTTTAAATGTTGCGTCGTTGATCAGGAGAATGTTCATCGGGTTTCTTGATAAACAGGAATCATGCGTTGGACGGCATGTACCGGCGCCGCGTTCATCGAGAAAATAGGTGTTCCTGTAAGCGTGGAGCAAGTCGGCATGTGGGGCGTAGGCATTGCCGGCGATAAGGGTTCGGGGCGCCGGCCCGCGTTGACTGAAATATTCGGCATTTTGAGTCGTATTTACGACATATAACCCTACATTCCGCAGTTGGATGCGGCGCTGCGGCCGTATCTGTTGAGCGCTCCGGCGCTTCAGGCGGCTGGGACATATCACTCGGCGGATATGCCCTGCGCCGCCTTCACGCCAGTTTCCACGCACGTATTCGCATCCACCCCAACTGCGGAATGTAGGTTAACAGCAATCGCACATAACACGGCAGAGGATCCGCCATGCGGCTCTGGTCTCTCCATCCCCGGTATCTTGATACACGCGGCCTTGTCGCGCTGTGGCGCGAAGCGCTTTTGGCTCAAGCGGTATTACGGGGGGAAACGCGCGGCTATCTCCGGCACCCGCAACTGATCCGTTTCCGCGGCACCGGAGCGGCCGTCGATTTCATCGCGTCATACCTGTGGGCGGTCCATGCGGAAGCATGCCGGCGCGGTTTCCGTTTCGACGCAGGCAAGATCTCGCGCGGAAACCCGGTGCGGCGTATGGAAGTGACGACAGGCCAGCTCGATTACGAGTGGAAACACCTGCAAAAAAAGCTGCGGTGCCGCGATTCGGCCTGGTTGCAGCGATGGAAAAGCGTTGCGCGCCCCCGTCCGCATCCCCTGTTCAGAATGGTTGCGGGCGATGCGGCTGACTGGGAAATTGTGCGGCCGGCCACAGAGGAGCGGTCCCGTCGGGCAGAACAAGAGCAGGCTCCAATCGAATGATCTATATTAAAAAGCGCTATTTTCATCACGCCGGTGTTGGAAAATATGAAGCTGAAAGATGGACATTTCATATCAATAGTCGAATCAACGCCGCTCGTTTCCATCGATCTGGTCATCATTGCGCCTGACGGCAAGGCGCTGTTGGGGCGGCGCCTCAACAAACCGGCAAAGGATTACTGGTTCGTGCCGGGGGGCCGGATTCGGAAAAACGAGCGGATCGGCGAGGCGTTTGTACGTATCTGCGAAACTGAGCTCGGCACGGCACTTCCGTTCGACCAGGCGCGATTGTTGGGCGCCTACGATCACATATACGACGACAATTTTTCAGGACTCAACGAAGTGAATACGCATTATGTCGTATTGGGGTATATGCTTGTCGTCCGGCAGGACATTCATTTTACGCACGACGCCCAGCATGACAGGTTCAGGTGGTGGGGCATAGAGGAATTGCTCGCCGATCCGCTCGTGCATCAGAACACAAAGAACTACTTTCTTCACTCTCATTGCGAAGGCGGCGCGCGGTCTCGGCCTGACGCGCCGAAAGACTCCTGACCGGCCCATGGCCGAGGCAATAACCGGTGAATTGAAAAAAGTTGACCCCCGCGACCCGGTAAAATATGATTTTTCATTATGCAGATGCGGGATGCTTCTTTTCCGGAAAGGATATCGCAGGTGACAGCCCTCGCTGAAAAAAATCCGGTTTTTTTAAAAGGTCTTGCGATTAACCCGGGCAAGGTTGCCGCGCCGGCATGCCTGTATTCTGCCGAAGCGCATCGCGCGGTCAAAGAATACCGGCTGGAAAGCGATGAGGAGGTGAAAAAGGAAATACGGCGCTTTAACGACGCGCGCGAAGCGTGCACGAACGACCTGGACAGAATTGCCCGGCGGGTAAAAAAAGACGTTGGAAAGACCGAAGCTGAGATTTTCCACACACAGAAACACATCATCAACGATCCGCTTATTGTAAGCGCCATAGAAAAAGGTATCAGGGACGAACGCATCAATGTCGAACGGGTGATTGCCGATGTCTACGGCCGGTATGAGAAGAAATTTGCGCAGCTTGACGACGAATATCTCAGGGAGCGCTCGACCGACCTGGGAGAAATCCGCCGCCGACTGCTCGACAACCTGTATAATACCAAGCCGGGATTCAAGTGTCAGGGGCAGCAGCACTGCAGCCGCGGACGCAACCGCGTCATTGTGGCGGAAGAGCTGACGGCGGACATGCTGGCGCGTATGGAGCTTGGGAATGTGCGCGGCATTGTCACGGAGCACGGCGGAATTTCCTCGCACGCCGCGGTCATCGCCCGATCGGTTGGCGTGCCGGCGGTGAGCGGCGTCCACGGCATCATGGACCTTGTCGTCTGCGGCAGCATGGTGCTGGTGGACGGCGACGAGGGGCGTGTATTTGTCAATCCCGATGCGGAACTTTTAAACCAAATCCTGCCGGCCGAGCCCGCTGAGGGCGGGGACGTGTGCCTGCTTGCATCGCCGCCGGGCACCGAGGTCATGGCGAATGCGAGCATCATGGAGGATGTCAGGCAGGCGCGGATTATGCGGGCAGACGGCATCGGGTTGTTTCGCACCGAGATAGAATTCATGCGGGCTGATCGTCTGCTGTCTGAGCAGGAACAATATGATTTCTACCGCCGGGTGGTGGAAACGATGGAGGGCAAGCCGGTGACATTTAGGCTTATCGACGTGGGCGGCGACAAACACCTGCCGTTTTTCCGTATTGAAAAGGAGGAAAATCCCTATCTCGGATGGCGCGGAGCGCGGTTTCTTCTGGGCAGCCCCGATATTTTCGCCGCGCAGGTGCGGGCGCTGGTGCGATTGAGCGGCGAGCACAGGATACGGATACTATTTCCCATGGTGATAGACGAACGGCAGTTGAAGTCGCTGTGCGACGCCGTGAAGGAAATCATCGTCAGTACAGCCGGACGCGCCGAGAATATCAGCCTTGGCGCTATGTTCGAGGTGCCCAGCGCATGCATACAGGCTGACGCCATATTCAAACTGGTCGATTTCGCCAGCATTGGATCGAATGATTTGATTCAATACGTGTTCGCCGTCGACAGGAACAACGAGATGGTATCGCAGGATTACAATCCCGACCACCCGGTGCTCTGGAATATTCTCGAACAGCTCAGCGCCGCCGCGGCGCGCGCGGGTAAGCCGCTGTCGATTTGCGGCGAAATGGCGGGCCGCGAAGGCGTGGCGTCACGGCTGTGCGGCATCAATATCCGCTCGATCTCAGTGAGCCCGCGCCTGATATCGCGCGTACGCAATGAACTTGCGGGATGCGCGGGCAGGTAGAGGTAAAGGCGGAGGGGACATAATCAGTGTAAGCCGGTACCGTAGAACGGCAGAACGGCAGGATAAGCGAAATGGAAGGTTGAGGACGGAACGGTGACTACAGCTCAGGACAAAGTGCGGATACTGTTCGTCGACGTTGATAGTGCGTGGATCGGCCCAATGGCGGAGGGGTTTGCACGGAAATACGGCTCGACGGCGATATCGGTGAGCGCCGGCCTGCGGCCTGGCCGCACGAATCCTGAGGCGGTGAAAGCAATGGCCGCCGCGGGCGTGGATATTTCCGTCCGGCGGGCACAGACGCTTGACGAGATTAAAGACATGGAATTCGATCTTGTCGTTACGCTTGGCGAGGAGGCGCGGCATGGCTGTCCCATGCTTCCGGGAGCACCGGCCGTGATGCATTGGGATATCGATGGTGATGAGCGCGCGGACGGCCGCGGCCGCTGCGAGCAGGAATACGAGCGCCGTGCGCGGGATATCGGTGAGCGGGTGCGAGCCCTTTTTGCGTTCGGATTTCTCCAGTCGCTTGTCATGCAGCGCAGGAACTTTCAGAATATCATGTCAAGTCTTCCGGCCGGCGTTATCGTGCACGATCTCAACCGCCGTATCGTGTACCTGTCGCCGCGCGCCGAAAGTATCCTGGGATACGCGCAAAAAGAAGTGCTGGGCCAAGACTGCCACAGCGTTATCCAGCCCAACCTGTGCGGCGGCGAGTGTTCGCTCAGCGACTGCTGCGGTTCCGGGGCGGCAATCGTCCCGCGCCGCTACACGACGTCGTTTCTGACGAAGGACGGCGCGCGCCGTGAGCTTGACATGTCGGTGGTGCCGCTTTTTGACGAGTCGGGAGCAGTCGCCGGCGTACTGGCGTCGTTCACTGATCAGACCGAGCTGCGGCGGCTCGAACGCGCGGTGGAGCGGACATTCAGCTTTGCGGGCATTATCGGCCAGGATCACAAGATGCAGCTTATCTACGACCTGGTGACGGATCTTGCTCAGAGCGATTTTCCGGTGCTGATAACGGGCGAGAGCGGTACGGGCAAGGAGCTTGTCGCGCGGGCAATACATAACGAGAGCAGACGCAGAGACAAACAGTTTGTTCCCATCAATTGCGGCGCGATTCCCGAAGGCACGCTCGAGAGCGAGCTGTTCGGGCACGTGCGCGGCGCGTTTACCGGCGCGATTCGCGACAAGAAGGGGCGGTTCGAGCTGGCCGACGGCGGGACGATATTCCTCGACGAAGTGGCGGAGCTGTCGCCTGCCATGCAGGTGAAACTTCTGCGGGTGCTGCAGGAAGGGACATTCGAGCCGGTGGGAAGCGAGACAAGCCGCACCTGCGACGTGCGCGTGATAAGCGCGACCAATAAGAAACTCAAAGAACGGGTGAAGAGCGGGGCGTTTCGCGAGGATCTGTATTACCGCCTTGCCGTGGTTCCCGTTGATATGCCGCCGCTGCGCGATCGGCGAAACGATATTCCGCTTCTGGCCGGGCATTTTCTCCGGGAAATTTCGGCCAGGATAGGCAGGAAGGATATGGCGATATCAAAAGAGGCGCTGTCGCTGATGATGTCATACGCATGGCCGGGCAATGTCCGCCAGCTTCAGAACGCCATCCAGTTTTCACTTATCAAGTGCCACGGAGCAGTCATCGAACCACACCATCTTCCGCCCGAGCTTACCGGCGGATTCACGCGGCCGGTGGGTGCGCAGCCTGGAGAGGCCGTGCCGGGCAAGGCGGGCCGAAAGCCCAAGCTCGCGCTGAAAGACGTTGAATTTGCGCTGCGCAAGGTCGCGGGCAACAAGGCGCGGGCCGCGCGGATGCTCCGCGTGGGGCGGGCGACGCTGTACAATTTCCTTAAGGAACACCCGCAACTTGAGACGATCGGCGAAGAAGGATAGATTGAACGCGATGGGGGGGCAGCCGAATCGGCCGCCACTACGGCGGCGGCGCTATGGGATATTTCCCGCTGAAACAGGCGTGGCAAAAATCGTCCGGCTTCTCCGTGACCGCCAGCATTCCTTCGATCGACAGATACCCCAGCGAATCGACGTCGAGGTATTTCCTGATTGCCTCGACGCCGGCCGAAGATGCAATGAGTTCTTCGCGGGTCGGCATGTCGATGCCGTAAAAACAGGGGCGGATAATGGGCGGGGAGGAGATGCGCAGATGGATTTCGCGGGGACCGGCAGACTTAATAAGTCCCACGATTTTTTTCATGGTCGTGCCCCGTACGATCGAATCGTCGACCATCACCACGCTCTTGTCCTTGAGCACGCCCTTGACCGTGTTGAATTTGATCCGCACGCCGGAATCACGGCCGCTTTGGCCGGGCTGGATGAATGTACGGCCGACATAATGGTTACGGATAAGGCCGATGTCGTATTTGATGCCGGAGCGTTCTGAAAATCCCAGCGCCGCGGTGGTGGCCGAGTCGGGAACGCCGATCACAATGTCGGCGCCGGGGGCAGGGTGTTCCTCCGCAAGCCTGCGGCCGAGCCTGCGCCGTATTTTATCGACGTTTTCGCCGAACACAAAACTGTCGGGACGGGAGAAATAGATAAATTCAAAAATACAATGTGCCGGCGGCGGGGCATTTCCGAAGATGGGGATTGGGAAGCTCGTGATTCCGTCGCGGTCGATGCGCACCATTTCGCCGGGAGCGATCTCGCGCACTATCGATGCGCCGATGAGGTCGAAGGCGCAGGTTTCCGACGATAAAAAGAACGAATCGCCGGCCCGGCCGAGGATAAGCGGCCGCACGCCGCGCGGGTCGCGGGCGCCGTACAGTGCATCCGCGGTCAAAAACAATATCGAATACGCTCCCTTCACATGCGACAGCGCGTCTAAAAGCATGGAGTCGATGGACTCGCGGCGCGAGCGCGCAGTCAGGTGCATGATGACTTCGGTGTCGGATGTAGACATGAAGATTGAACCGTCAATCTCCATCTGACGCCGAAGCTCGCCGGCGTTGGTCAGGTTGCCGTTATGAGCCGCGGCGATCCGGCCGGCCTTGAAATCGATAAGGATCGGCTGGGCATTGGAGAGCGTAGACGAGCCGGTCGTTGAGTACCGGTTATGGCCTATGGCATGGCAGCCTTTCAGTGTGTCGAGTATCTCTGAACGGCTGAATACGTGGCTTACCAGACCCATGCCAGCGAAGCGGTTGAGATTTTGCCCGTCAGACACAACGATTCCGCTGCTTTCCTGGCCGCGGTGCTGAAGGGCATAGAGACCCATGTAGGTACAGTGCGCGGCATTGGGGGTATTGAAAACACCAAAAATACCGCAACATTCGTGCATGCCGTCATTCATGGTTTGATTCCATTTACTGTAGAGACGCACTATTGTGCGTCTCTACAGTATTAATTCGATACCAAGCGGGAATTTATGCGATAAACAGCATCTCTCGGTATTTCGGCAAGCTCCACATATCATCGGGCATCATCGTTTCCAGATCGTCCACCCGCCTTCGTATTTCTTCCATCTGGTTTTTGACTTCTGCGAAGAAAAAGTGCGCGCGCTCCCCCTCTTCCATTGAGCCGCTTTTTTGCAGCATCTCGGTTAGTTTCTTCAGGTGCGATCGGATATGAAAAATGTCCGCCGAGAGCGTGGCAAACATCTCGCGCCTGTCGTCGACCGCGCCGCCAGGAACCTTTGCAACGTCGTCCATGGCGATGGCTTTGAGCATATCGAGTCCTCGGCCGATACGGTACTGGTACTCGTAGGCCGCGGGAAGCACCTGGGTGCCCACCATATCCAGCAGCGTGCGGGCCTCGATGTCGATAATCTTGTTGTAGATATCAATCCAGATGTTGTAACGCGCGTTCAGCTCCGCCGATGAAAACACCTTGTGTTTTTCGAACAGGGAGATATTTTCCGGCTTGATAAAAGAGGCAATGGCTTTGGCCGACGACGGTTCATTGGGAAGGCCGCGTCGCGCCGCTTCTTCGTGCCACTCCTTTGAATAATTGTCGCCCTCGAACAGCACCGGCTTGATTTCCGCAATGGTCTCGCCCAGAAGCTTGAACACCGCTTCGGTGAAATTCTTGCCCTTGGCTGCCTTGCGGATCCGCTCCGCCATCGAGCTGAACGATTCGGCGACAATCGTGTTGAGTACCGTTATTGCGGTGGAGATGTTCGCCGAACTGCCCACCGCCCTGAATTCGAATTTCGTGCCGGTGAACGCAAACGGCGAGGTGCGGTTGCGATCGGTGGTGTCGCGGTTGAAGCGGGGAAGATGGCTGATGCCGAGATCGACGACGTCTTTTTTTGACACCGTTCCTTTTTTCCCTTTTGCCACATTCTCAAGAATGCCGGTCAACTGCTCGCCAAGAAAGACGCTGACGATTGCCGGCGGCGCCTCGTTGGCGCCGAGCCGGTGCTCGTTGCCCGCCGTGGCCACCGCGGCCCGAAGCAGGTCGGCATGGCGGTAGACCGCCTCCACCACGCATACCAGCACGGTCAGGAACTGAAGATTGTCTTCGGGTGTGTCGCCGGGATTAAGAAGGTTGTTGCCCCTATCGTCGGCCAGCGACCAGTTCAGATGCTTGCCGCTTCCATTGACGCCCGCAAAGGGCTTTTCGTGCAGAAGGCATTCGAGATTGTGGCGTTTTGCCACTTTTTTCATCAGATCCATCAGCATCTGATTATGATCCGCAGCCAGGCTTGAGCGTTCGAATATCGGCGCGAATTCATACTGATGCGGAGCGACTTCGTTGTGGCGCGTCGAAAGCGGGATGCCGAGCTTGTATGCTTCCTCGGCAACTTCGCACATATAATTAAGCTGGCGCTCTTTTATCGAGCCGAAGTACTGGTCCTCGAGCTGCTGTCCCTTGGGCGAACGCGCGCCGAGAAGCGTACGGCCGGTAAGCTGCAGGTCGCTTCGCAGCTTGAAAAAGGCCTGATCGATGAGGAAATATTCCTGTTCGGGGCCGCAGGTCGAAACAACCCGTTTCACGCCGGTATGGCCGAATAATGCGAGAAGTTCGACGGCAGCCCTGCTCACCGCCGCATCACTTCGCAGCAGCGGCAGTTTCTTGTCCAGCGCATCGCCGGTATACGATATAAAAATACTGGGGATGCACAGCGTCCGTCCCAGCTCCACTTCGGTGATAAACGCGGGCGTTGAAGGGTCCCACGCCGTGTAGCCGCGCGCTTCAAAGGTTGCGCGCAGCCCGCCCGAAGGAAACGACGACGCGTCAGGCTCGCCCTGGATGAGCTTGCCGCCGGTAAACTTCTCCAGCGCCTTGCCGGCGCCCTGAAGCGCAATGAAACTGTCGTGTTTCTCCGCGGTCTGTCCGGTCATGGGCTGAAACCAGTGCGTGTAGGCCGTCGCGCCTTTTGACAACGCCCAAGTCTTCATTGCTTCGGCGATTTCATCCGCCTGTTTCGCCGTGATCACCGGCCCGCCGTCCTGCCATTTCTTGAAAGCCGCAAAGGTGGCCGGTGAAAGCATCTTTTTCATCGTGGCTTCGCTGAATGTATTTGAACCGAAATATGACGAGACAGCGGCCGGCTTTTCGCATCGTTCAAGTTCGATTGCGCTTATTTGCCGGGTGACGTCGGTGCGGCTTGCCATAAAAAAAACCTCCTGCTGTTGAGAGTAACGTTGTATGAGAACCGAATATATATTACCAATATTCAGGTGTATGGATGACAGGTAAAATGTAAATGCCATGGACGCCTTCCGGCCCAAAATCCACAACGCGCACTCCGATATTCAACGCATGCTTCTCCCGTTATGATGTGCATGTCCGCACCTTGGACGCCAGATATGTCAGTATGGCGCTCATCAGGTTATTCATATTGGTATAATACGAAGCTGCACATCTGATTTCCTCAATCCTTTGCACATACGGTCCGCCCTGTTGTATCTCATCACCGCAGTTGCGTATCAATTGCTCGACGCTCTGCGGTGTCGATTCAAGATGAAATTGAAACCCAAGAACAGTGCCATGATATAGAAACGCCTGGTTTTTGCATGCACGGCTCCTTGCCAGATGAATACATGAGGCCGGAATATCAAACGTGTCGCCGTGCCAGTGAAAGGCCGTAAAAGACGCCGGCAGCATTTCCGCGACAGGATGCTTGAGCGCAGCGCCGGTCAACACCACATCATACCACCCGATTTCCTTGTATGTGTTACGATACACTTTTGCGCCGAGCACCGAGGCTATGAGCTGAGCGCCGAGGCAGATACCGAGCACAGGAATACCTCTGCCGATGCATGTCTCAATAAACCGTTTCTCGTGAATGAGCCATGGATATGCCTGCTCGTCATGAACACCCATCGGTCCGCCCATCACAATCAACATATCGACGCCACCGGCGTCCGGTAGTGTGTCACGGTTGTAAAATCGCGTCACCGAAGGCGAACAGCCGCGGGATAAGGCCCACTGCTCGATGCACCCAAGCCCTTCAAACGGAACATGCTGAAGCCAGTGCAGGCGTATAGGTTTGTTATTTACTAAGCAGTTCATATGTAAGGGCACATCTGACCGCATTATCGCCTCCTCACCTTTCCCCCTCTCCGCCGACGGAGAGGAGGTAGGGGGTGAGGCAAAAAAACGGCATCGAATGAAACCGTACTTATCTGATTAGTATAACGTTATGATCCACCGATCCACCGAGTCACCGATTCACCGCTCCACCGTTCCAATCGTTTCGTTTTGAATTTTGAGTTTTGGATTTGCACTCAAGCCGTATTTACTGCATCTGTCCATAGCGCCGATATTGCCGGTAATCGATCCTGTATTTCTTGACCTTGTATTGTATTACACGCTTTGTAGTTAGCAATAACCGTGCCGCTTTTGTCTGGTTTCCCCGGCTTGCTTCGAGTGCTTTAGCGATTATACCTCTCTCAAAATGCTCTACCATGAATTCCAGCGAATGCCGCCCAAGCGATATCGGCGACGGGACGGGAAACGAAAGGGTGTTTGACTGGGTTGTACGGTTCACCCACCAGTCGTCAAGCCGCGGCACCGAAGGGCTTGTATTCTGATACACCATTTATTATCCTCCCATGCAAAAATTATCAACTTGCTGCGCACACTCTGCCTCTTCTGCACGCTCTGTCTGTTCTGCCGTTCTGATTCACCGATTCACCGATCCACCGAGTCACCGAGTCACCGATTCACCGACTAAGATATTGATGCACGGCCTCGGCGGCCTGGCGGCCGTGATATATTGCCCGTACAATGAGCGACGCTCCCGTGTGTGCGTCGCCCGCCGCGAATACGCCTTGCTGATCTGTCATATAATCGTTATTGACGCTTATGTTGCCATTTTTCGCGTAGGTCACTCCCAATTCTTCAAGGAGCCTGCTGTGTTTCACGTGCAAAAAACCCATGGCGAGCACAACCATGTCAAGCTTGACCGAAAATTCGCTCCCTGGTTCTTCGACCATTTTCATTCCATCCCTGCCCTGTTCCCACCGTACCCGCACGAAATGGCCTTCCTCAACGTTGATATTTCTGCTCGTGAATTGCTTGGTCGCCACAGCCCACTGCCGTTGGCATCCTTCTTCGTGCGACGATGAGCTGCGCAGAATCTGGGGCCAGTATGGCCACGACGGATTGGTCGGTTCATTCCATTCCAATGGTTTGGGAAGGATCTCGTACTGATACACTTTCCGCGCGCCCTGGCGGATGGCGGTGCCCACGCAGTCGGCGCCCGTGTCGCCGCCGCCGATGACCAGCACGGTTTTACCGCACGCCGAAATGATCGGCGGTTCGACGTGTTCTGCCGCATGAATCCGGTTTGCCTGGCAGAGATAATCCATTGCAAAGTGTATTCCTTCAAGGCCGCGGCCGGGGACATGAAGGTCGCGGGGTTCGCCGGCGCCCAGGCACAGCAGGACGGCGTCAAACTGCCGCCGGAGGTAGCGCGCCGAAATATCTTCGCCAATCACGACCTCGGTGACAAACCGCACTCCTTCGGCCTCCATCTGCGCGAGCCGGCGGTCGATGATTGTCTTTTCGAGTTTGAAATCCGGGATTCCATACCGCAGAATTCCGCCGATACGCCGCGCTTTTTCGAATACGGTTACGGCATGACCCATGCGTCTGAGCTGCTGGGCGGCGGCAAGGCCGGCGGGACCCGAACCGATAACGGCCGCTTTTTTGCCGGTCTCGCGTGAGGGCGGATGCGGTGTCACCCATCCTTCAGCAAATGCCCGTTCCGCTATCGCAAGCTCAATCTGCTTAATTGTTACCGGCGCGGCGTTTATCGAGAGCGTGCATGACGCTTCACAGGGGGCGGGGCAGATTCTGCCGGTGACTTCCGGAAAGTTGTTAGTCCGTTCGAGCCGCTCCATGGCCTCGCGCCATCGTCCGCGGTACACCGCATCGTTGAATTCCGGTATCAGGTTAAGCACCGGGCATCCCATGGCATGGCAGTAGGGGATGCCGCAGTCCATGCAGCGCGCGGCCTGCCGGCGCAGCTCATCTTCGTCAAGCATACCGCCGCTCACCTCGCGCCAGTCGGCGACGCGTTCGTTGACAGGACGATATGGCGCAGTCTTTCGCTCATATTCAAGAAATCCAGTCGGTTTGCCCATTATCGGAACACCTCCTCGGTCATAACCACGTTTTCCGTTTCCTTTGATTCGTCACGGCGTATCCGCTCCATGGCGCGGCGGTAATCGACCGGCATGACCTTGACAAACAGAGGCAGCATGTCGATCCAGTCGCGGATGATGCGCTCGGCGTACCGACTGCCCGTATACTTGATGTGTTTCTGGATATAGGTATTGAGAAATCCTCTGTCTTCATCGTCGGTCACCGGCTCTATGTCGACCATTTCGAGATTACATTTTGTGTCAAAAAGTTGATTTTCGTCCAGAACGTAGGCAATGCCTCCACTCATTCCAGCGGCGAAATTGACGCCGGTCTCGCCCAGCACAATCACGCGTCCGCCGGTCATGTATTCGCAGCCGTGATCGCCCACGCCTTCCACCACCGCGATTGCGCCGCTGTTGCGAACCGCGAAACGCTCACCGGCCATGCCGCTGATAAACGCTTCGCCGCTGGTGGCGCCGAACAGGCAGACGTTGCCGCAAATGATGTTGTGCTGGGATCGGAATGTTGCGTCCTTGGGCGGATACACGATGATGCGGCCGCCCGAAAGTCCCTTGCCGACGTAATCGTTCGCATCACCTTCAAGCTCAAAGGTCAGGCCGCGGGCAAGAAAAGCGCCGAAACTTTGGCCGGCGGTTCCCTTGAATTTGCATTTGATGGTATCGGGAGCAAGTCCTTTGGCTCCATACCGGCGGCTTATTTCGGCGCTGAGCCGCGCGCCCACCGTCCGGTTGCGGTTACGGATGGCGGCGAACAAGCTCACGGGTTTTGCGGTTTCAATCGACTTACGCGCCTTCTCGATAAGTTCTCCGTCGAGGCTCGTTGACATGTCGTGTTCTTGAGCGCGCGTGCATCGAAGCGCGGCGCCGCGCCGCGGCGCGGGAGGCGTCAAAAGCGCCGAAAAGTCGAGCCCCCGCGCCTTCCAGTGGTCAAGCGCCGCCGCTGCATCGAGCGTTTCGGTTCGTCCCACCATCTCGTCCAATGTCCTGAAACCGAGCCGGGCCATGTGTTCGCGCGTGTCTTGTGCCAGAAAACGCATCAGGTTCTCCACGAAGCGCGGTTCTCCCCTGAAACGCTTGCGCAGCTCCGGATCCTGTGTCGCAACGCCGACGGGGCAGGTATTGAGGTGGCACTTGCGCATCAGCACGCATCCCAGGGCCACCAGAGCGATAGTGCCGAAGCCGAATTCCTCGGCGCCCAGAAGCGCGGCGATTACGATATCCCGTCCGGTCCGCAGCTGACCGTCGACCTGTATCCGGATGCGATCGCGAAGTCCGTTCATAACCAGCGTTTGCTGGGTTTCGGCAAGGCCGATTTCCCAGGGGATGCCGGCGTGCTTGATGGAGGAGATTGGCGACGCGCCCGTACCGCCGTCGTGTCCGCTGATGAGCACCATATCTGCCTTGGCTTTGGCAACACCCGCGGCCACTGTGCCTACGCCGACCTCGGCGACGAGCTTGACCGACACGCGCGCCTCGGGATTTGCGCTCTTGAGGTCGTAGATAAGCTGCGCGAGATCTTCGATGGAATAAATATCGTGGTGCGGCGGCGGAGAGATAAGCATCACACCGGGCGTCGAATGGCGCACCTTAGCGATATGCTCGTCGACTTTGTGGCCAGGAAGCTGGCCGCCTTCGCCGGGTTTGGCTCCCTGGGCCATTTTAATCTGAAGCTCCCGCGCGCTGACAAGGTATGAAATGGTGACGCCGAAACGGGCGCTGGCCACCTGTTTCACCGCGCTGTTATGAAGCGTGCCGAGCCGTTCCTCGTCCTCTCCACCTTCGCCGGAATTGCTGGCAGCGCCCAGGCGGTTCATGGCGGCAGCCAGCGCTTGGTGCGCTTCGATGCTGATGGAGCCGAACGACATGGCCGAGGTGACAAAACGCTTGACGATTGATTCCACAGGTTCGACTTCGTCAAGAGCGACGGGCTTGCGCTGCCTGAACGAAAAAAGCGCGCGCAGCGTGCAGAGATTGCGGCCGGCGTCGTTCATGACGTCCGCATAGCGCGCGTATGTCTGGTAGTTGTTTTCGCGCACGGCTTTCTGCAGAAGCGCGATCGCTTCGGGCGTGAAAAAGTGGCGTTCCGCGTTTCGGCGAAAATGAATATTACCGCCGGAATCCAGCCCTTGGACCCAGTCGTTCTTCGACGCACGCGCCGCAGCGTGGCGCTCGGCGGTCTCGCGGCCTATCTCCGCTATGCCGATGCCGCCGATACGCGAGGGCGTACCGGTGAAATACCTGTCGACGCATTCCCGGTTCAGGCCGACAGCCTCGAATACCTGCGCGCCGCGGTAACTGCGGATGGTCGATATTCCCATTTTCGACATCACCTTGAGCAGGCCCTTTTTAATCGCGGTGATATACTGGTCGATTGCGTTTTCGAGCCTGAGTTCCTTCGACAAAACGCCGTCTTCTTTGAGCTGGGCAATAATCTCGTAGGCGAGGTACGGGCACACAGCGCTTGCGCCAAATCCGATAAGCGTGGCGAAATGCATCACCTCCCGCGCTTCGCCCGTTTCCACCACCAGCGCCGCGAGTTGGCGTTTCTGCGTGCGCACCAGGTGATGGTGTACGGCCGAGAGGGCAAGAAGCGCAGGGATGGGCGCATGGGTTTCGTCAACGGCGCGGTCGCTGAGGATAAGCAGGGTATAACCTTCGTCGATTCTCTGTTCTGCGCTGCGGCAGAGCTCTTCGACTGCTTCTTCAAGCCGTTCTCCCTGCGGTGGAAATGTCATCGCCAGAACGCACGCTTTCATGCCGTCCATATCGGCGTTGCGCAGTCTATCCATGTCGTCGTTGGTCAGAATGGGATGCGCGAGCTTGAGCTGGCGGCAATGCTCGGGCGTTTCGTCGAGCAGGTTGCGCTCTCGTCCGATGAAACTCATCAGCGACATCACTAAGTTCTCACGGTAGGGATCGATGGGCGGGTTGGTTACCTGGGCGAAGAGCTGTTTGAAATAATTATACAAAAGCTGCGGCCGCTCGGAAAGCACGGCAAGGGCTGCATGGTTGCCCATCGATCCGACGGGCTCCTGGGCGTTTTCCGCCATGGGCGCGAGTATCATCGTAATCTCTTCGAGCGTATAGCCGAACATCCGCTGACGCAGCAGAAGCGCTTTGCGATCGAAGTGCACGGGGCTGGGCGTCTGCAGAAGCCCGCTGAGTTCGATACGGTTGCTCTCAAGCCAGCGGCGGTACGGCTTGCGGCGCGAGATCGACGCCTTGATTTCATTATCGTACATGATCCGGGATTTGCGGGGGTCGACGATGAGCATTTTACCCGGTCCCAGCCGTCCTTTCTGGAGCACGTCCGACGGAGCGACGTCGAGCACGCCCGCTTCAGACGCCATGATGAGCTTGTTGCTTTTGGTCACGATAAAGCGCGCGGGGCGCAGGCCGTTGCGGTCAAGCGCCGCGCCTATCCTGATTCCGTCGGTGAACGCCAGCGCCGCGGGACCGTCCCACGGCTCCATGATTGCCGCATGGAACTCATAAAATGCTCGCTTGTCATGGCTGATGTGGTATTTCGTGCCGAATGCCTCCGGCACCATCATCATCATCGCATGCTCCATCGACCTGCCGCCAAGCATCAACAGTTCGAACACATTGTCGAATATCGCCGAGTCGCTCATCGAGGGGTTGATGATCGGCCGCAGTTTGGCGATATCGGCCCCGAAGAGATCCGAGGCAAGGCAGGTTTCGCGCGCTTTCATCTTGTTGATGTTGCCGCGCAGGGTGTTTATCTCGCCGTTATGCGCAAGGTATCTGAACGGCTGGGCAAGGGGCCACGACGGAAACGTGTTGGTGCTGTAGCGCTGGTGGACAAGCGCAAAAGCGCTTTCCATGTCCTCGTGCGCCAAATCGATATAGAAATGCTCGAACTGCGGGGCGACAAAGAGCCCCTTGTAGGTAATTGTGCGCGAGGAAAACGATGCGATATAGAATTGTTCGATCGGAAAACCCGCCTTCACGGCGGCGGATTCGATGCATTTGCGCAGAATATAGAGCCTGCGTTCCAAGATTTCTGCGGACGCGTCCCCGAACGCGACAAACACCTGCGCGATATGCGGCATGGTTTCGCGCGCCATATCGCCGAGGCACTCCTCGTGTACCGGCACGTCGCGCCATCCGAGCACCGTTGCGCCTTCGCGCCGCGCGGTGTCGGCGGTCAGCTCAGCGGCTTCGCGCCGCCGGTCGTTGTCGCGGGGAAGAAACATCATGCCGACGCCGTAGAGCCCGCTGTCAGGCAGGGCAAAGCCGCAATCGCCGCACACTGCGGCGAAAAAACGGTGCGGGATCTGGATGATGATGCCGGCGCCGTCGCCGGTCTTGGAGTCGCCGCCTAGTGCCCCGCGGTGGACAAGATTTTTCAGTATCGTGACGCCGTCGGCGACAATCTGGTGCGACCGCGTGCCGTCAACATTCACGACGAAGCCCACTCCGCAGCTATCGTGCTCGAATTGCGGATCATATAATCCCTGTGTTACCGGCATCTATTACCTCGATTCATGGTAGCACACTCCGTGTTGTGTCAGAGAATTCATATACGCCTGTATTGAATCGACGACCTTTTCTTCATTGCGTTCAATCACATGCACCACATGAGACAACGACGCGGCGTCGGGGAGCAGATCCGTCAGGTTGTTTTTCATGCCGGTGATTGTCTGCTCGTTGAACGCATTGCCGTCGCGCTGGGGATATACGGCGCAGTAGAGCATGTCTGTTTCAACTAAATCGTTGAAAAAGTGGGTCCCCAGCGAAACGTCGGGTACCAGTCCTTCGTGCATAAGCGCAAGCTCGCAGATGATTGACACAGTATTGATTTCGGCAAACGACACGGGCACGCCCAGCGACGGCGTGGTGGTAGCCCAGCGTCCGGGTCCGATAAGCATTATCCGGCGGCCTTCAAGAGGCTGTGCGTGCGTTACCCTGCCTATAAGCCGCGCTACGGAATATCGCTCGCTCATGCTCAACCTGGCGTAGGCTTCCGGGACGACAAAGATGAGCCGATCGACGCGGCCGGCGCGGCTGGTGCCGATTATCGGCCCGCGGGTGGCAAAAAACACGTTCGACGGCGCAACAGCTGGCGCCGCCTGTGCGATTGCCGCAGTATCGCCCCGTCCTTGAAACGGCCTGCATTGGAGCAGGTTGATGAGGTAAGCGTTTTCGGCGGTGAAATTTACCGTAAATTCAATATCCACCGGATACCGATAGGCGTCGCGCAGGCAGCGAAGCATCCGGCGCATGTCGTCGATGAAGGCCGTTTCCTTGATGACTTTTTCGAATGTCAATACCCACGGCATACGACCGGCGGCGTCATGCCCGCGGCCGCGCCGCTCAGACTCGTCATCGCAGGATGCAAACAGCTCAAGCGGCACCCCGGCGCCGCTCTGCGCCACTTCTTCAAAATACCGCGACGCAAGCTCGTTGCGCTCCAAATCGAGCACGTCGACTTTGCGTTGTGCGTAGGTTCGTATCTCTGCAAACGATCCTTCGGGCCGCCTTTCCGGCGCATTCAGCGATACAAGGCGCGTATAATCATCGCCGGAGCGGTCCACGGCGCGTGTACCCAGGCCGAATACCAGCCGCAGAAACCCTTCGTTGGGATCGATCTCGGGCGACCAGACATACGGATTAAATGAAAAACCCACGCCGGCCATGTGCGGAAAATACAGATTCCCCTGCATCGTGCCCGACACGCGCTGGATGAGAAGCGCCATCTGCTCGTCGCGGTCGAACAGCCCCCGGCGGACCCGGTATTCGAGCGCCTCGCGGCTCATGGTGCTTGCATACACCGTGCGCACAGCCTCCATGAAGGCAGCGAGCCGTTCCTGCGGCGTCCCCTGGTTGGCGCAGAATACGCTTTCGTATTTACCCGAGAACGCGTTGCCGTAGGCGTCCTCAAGAAGGCTGGACGATCGGACGATGATGGGAGACTGGCCGAAATAATCGAGCATGGATGCGAACTGTTGTTTGATGTCGTCGGGAAATTCGCCGATGCGAATGCGGCGTGCCGCTTCGTCAGCGTTGTCGAGAGCCGAACGGTGATCGCGCTCGCGGCGGCACACATGCCAGCAGCCGTTGAGCACAAGATAGGTATAAAACACGTCGGATCCGATATAGAATGAGTCATGCGCTTCGAGAATGTCCTGCCAGCGGCTGTCGCAGGAGCGAAGAATGGCGCGGGCAAGTACCATGCCGGCGGATTTGCCGCCGATAAGCCCGGTGCCGATCATGCGCCGGCCGATATCCAGCAGATCGGGAATCGTCAGGTACTGTTCGGCAAGCTTCAGGAATTGCTCGTCACGGCTTACAACCATGCGAAGAAGCCGACCCTTCAGCTCCGCCGCCTCGACGGTCTGCCGGCCTGCCTTCAAAAGTTTTTCTTCGACAATCTCGCGCGCTCTGATAAACGTGCGGGTCCAGAGATCTGGACGGCCGATGGTGGCGTCGAGCCACGGTTGGGAGACGCCGGAAAGGATTTTTGAGATGACGGAACTGTTGGTCACCGGCGTGAAATCATCCCCTACCCATTCGTGCAACATATACATAGTGGGGGTGTGCCGTTTCCATACTTTCAATGGGTGAAGGAACACCTTACCGTCGTGACGGTATACGTCGAGCACGACTTGTGCTGTGGTATGAATGGCGTTGATTGCCAACGGTGTGTGGCGGCCGCGAAGAAGGGCGAAATAGGTGGCGGTTTCGAAATCATACAAACGGGGGCAGGTGAGCATGAAAAAGTTGCCGAGCATGCGATCGGTATACCAGTCGACGGCAAGCTCGGAAAGGCAGTCGAATACGTAACAGGCGCCGAAACCGATCTGTTCGATCACGCGGTGAATCTCTATGAGGAAGCTTTCAAAGCCATTTTCTGGATGCAACCTGTATACGTGCGCCTGCGCACCGGCGGGAAGCAGGGAGCCGTGATCCGCAAAACGGAAATAGATCAGTTCGCGTTTTTCTCGAATGGCCTCCGCACAAAAGGGATGAACAAAGGGGGTATAGTCGGCAACGGTATCAACCTGGAATACAATATTGTCTCCCGGCATGATCGACTGAAGCACGTGATCGAATGCCGTAATTCCGGTGCCGAATGATGTTTGCACTTGGGATGTGCCGGTATTTTTTGGGGCGTGACTATTCATTATTATAAAACTATGGGTTGCTGCGGTCAGAAATGATACAAAAAAGTGCAAAGTATGTGCCACGGCAATAAGCCGTTAAATTTATATAAAACGAAAACAATCAAAGAAAATTGGTACATTTTAGTGCCAACACTAAAGTGCACGGCACAAAAACGTGCTCATTGCTGCCTGGTTAAGAAAAAATGTGAGGGGAAGAAAGGGGTTAATTGTATATTTAATAATGTGAGATGAAAAAAGATACGCTGAAATGAAATTTTGCTGAAACAAATATGGCCAGCATTTTGCTACATTATTGTACTGAGCATGGACCATCGCAACATCTTTTCATCCTACTATTTTAATGTCCATATCAAAAGGTTCTGATATTCCATCCTCTTCGTATCGATACAAAATAGAATCACGCTATGAGTAATGATATTGATGAAACCGCACTGAGTTTCAACGGCCTGGCAGTGCTGTACAAGGTCGGCCGTATTCTGGCCGGTGACGCCGAACTTGACGAAAAAATGAACAGTGTTCTCGATATCCTTGATAAAAAGGCCGGCATGAGCCGGGGGATGATAGCCATTATAAAGCCGGGCGGCGCCGAACTTGCCGTTGATATCGCCCATGGTCTTTCGGCGGAGGAAAAAAGAAAAGGGATTTACAAGCTTGGTGAAGGAATTACGGGCAAAGTCGTTGAGACGGGAAAGCCCATAGCCATAGCGCGGCTTTCCGAGGAGCCGACCTTTCTTGATCGCACGGGCGCGCGAAGCCAGCTTCGGCGCGAAGACCTTGCCTTTCTCTGCGTGCCGGTGAAGAGCGGTTCTGAGGTGGTGGGTACGATATCGGTCGATAAATTGGCTGACGCCGTGGGTAAGACACTTAATGCCGAGCTGCAGTTCCTCGAAGCAATTGCCGACATGATTGCACAGGTGGTGGTAGCCCGGCGCAAACAGAACGAGCGGATAGAAGAGCTTGAGCAGGAAAATCGGGAACTTCGCCGGGGACTGGAAGAGAAAGGCAAGACCGATGAAATGATCGGCAATAGCCGCTCGATGAAAAATGTCTATCGCCAGATTGCCCAGGTGGCGCCGTCGTCCACCACCGTGCTTATCTGCGGCGAAACCGGCACCGGCAAGGAGCTTGTTGCGCGGGCCATTCACCAAAAGAGCCCGCGGGCACAGGGGCCGTTTATTGCGGTCAACTGCGCCGCCCTTCCAGAATCGCTTCTTGAAAGCGAGCTGTTCGGTCATGAAAAAGGCTCCTTTACCGGCGCGACGGCCAAACACAAGGGTTTTTTTGAATCCGCGCATAACGGCACGATATTTCTGGATGAGATTGGCGAGATGCCGCCGTCGGCCCAGGCCAGGCTTCTGCGCGCAATCCAGGAAAAGAAATTTCAGCGTGTCGGCGGCACCGAGCCCATCAGTGTCGATGTCCGTGTTATAGCCGCGACCAATCGCAATCTTGAAGATGACGTCACAACAGGACGGTTTCGTGAAGACCTGTATTATCGGGTCAATGTTTTCACCATTTATGTACCGCCGCTCAGGGAGCGTGGCGCCGACGTGCTTCTCCTGGCCGATTATTTTGCCAAAAAATACGCTTTCAAACACGGTAAGACCATCGACCGCATCTCCACGCCGGCAATCGACAGCCTCTCGTCGTATCACTGGCCGGGCAATGTGCGCGAGCTTGAGAACGTGATCGAGCGGGCGGTGCTTGTATCCGACGGAAACTCCATCGACGGCCACGATCTTCCGCCCACGCTGCAGATGAAAGACATGTCCAAACGGGGGCTTCGCGGCGATACGTTTGAATCCCTGGTGGCCGCCTACGAGGTGGAGCTTATCACCGACGCGCTCAAGGATGCGCGGGGGAACCAGACCGAGGCCGCGCGGCTTCTGGGCTCGACAAAGCGCATCATCCAGTATAAAGTCGCCAAATATGGGATAGATTACAAACGGTTTCAGCATTAGATCACGCCTTTATGCTTCTTGCGATATCACCGAAAATGTACCGTTATAACCTCCGTGATACAAACTAGTATCCTCTCTACACGTCCGGCCATCAATCCGCTAATATAAGGAAAACGCGTCGCAGTACACCGGCCTGGTGGCATGGCGATTGCATTATCTCCACGGCATGTATTGTTGAATTTCTCACCAATTATTTGCAAGGAGGGACTATGCGTTGTGTGTGCCGTCGTATTGCCGCGTGCAGTATCCTGGCGTGGGCGGTGGCCGGTTATGCCACGCCGTCAACCCAAATCTGGATACCGTCGACCGACGTTCAGCCGTTTCTCAGCCCGCATCTCGGATGGGACGTGTATCTGAATGCGTTCGGCGGCGGCCTCGTCAGTAATGGCGGAGTGACTATTGGAGTACTGCCGGCGAAAAAAATCGGCCTGGAAGTCGGTATTGACTATCGAGATATTTCAGGGGACCACCTCGATCCGCTGTATTTCAACGCCAAGTGTGGTGTGCCTGAAGGAGCGTTTTTTCCGCACATGCCGGCAATTGCCGTGGGCGGATACGATTTCGGAACAAAGAAAAACGTCACGACCTACAACATCCTCTATGGACTGATTGCAAAAAACATCTGGAAGGCCGGCCGGTTGTCTGTTGGCGCGTATAAGGGAGCGGTTGGCGCCGACGCCGGAGCGCTGTTTGCTGCGGCTAGTGAACCAGAAAAGATTGACGACGTCGGTCTGCTTGTGTCGTGGGACCGCACACTGGCTGAGATATCCGATAAACTGTGGACTGCAATTGATTTTCAGAGCGGTCGCAGCGGCTACGGCGCGGTCAGTTTCGGTTTCGCGTGGAATTTCGCTCCCAATGCAGGGGTGATTGTGGGCTATAACGTCTATCTTGACCGTGAAGCGATAAAGCCGACAGTCACCATTCAATGGGATGCAAATCTGTGGTGAACCGGGGGGGGGCGGAAACATGGCTGATACACAGCAGACGTCGTTATTGCTAAAAAGGAGGTATGAGATGTTGCGGGAAAAACTGAGGTACGTGGTTGGTCTTCTGGCGATATGTGCGGCGCCGGTGCTGGCAGATGATACTGCCGGGGGGATAAATCTTGTCGATACTCTCTGGGTGCTGATCGCCGGCTTTCTGGTGTTCTTTATGAATGCCGGGTTCGCTTTCGTGGAGGCCGGGTTCTGCCGGGCAAAAAACGCGGTGAATATATTGGCGAAAAATTACATCGTATTTGCCATCGCGGCGTTGGCATTCTGGGCGGTCGGCTACGGGCTGATGTTCGGCAAAGGAAATGCGGTCATCGGCATGGATTCGTTTGCGGTGAACGAGACTGCGCATAATCCTGCGGCACATATTCCGGTGAGCGCGTTTTTTTTCTTTCAGCTGGCGTTTGCCTCGGCTGCCTGTTCGATTATTTCCGGCGCAGTGGCCGAGCGCATAAAATTCGGGGCATTCATCATATTCGGCACGCTTTTGGTTGCGTTTGTCTATCCGATCACCGGCCATTGGATATGGGGCGGGGGCTGGCTTGGCGCCATGGGATTTCACGATTTTGCGGGCTCCACCGCCGTACATTCGGTGGGAGGGTGGGCGGCGCTTGCCGGCATACTGCTTCTGGGCGCAAGGATCGGAAAATACCGTGAAGACGGCTCGGTGCGCGCCATCATGGGACATTCGATTCCGCTGGCGACGCTGGGCGGTTTTATCCTGTGGCTCGGATGGTTCGGATTCAACCCAGGCTCGGAGCTCGCGCTCGATGCGAATGTGCCCCGTATTGCGCTCACCACCGCCCTGGCGTCGTGCGCCGCCACCGTTTCGGCTATGGTGACGGCATGGGCAATTCTGGGCAAGCCCGATCTGTCGATGATTATCAACGGCTGTCTGGCGGGTCTGGTTGCGATCACCGCTCCCTGCGCCGTGGTCTCTCCCTTCGGTTCCGTCATCATCGGACTCATCGCCGGCGTTCTGGTTGTCGGCGCGGTCATCATATTTGACAAATTGAAAATCGATGATCCGGTCGGCGCGCTGTCGGTTCATCTGGTGAACGGAATCTGGGGGACGCTTGCGGTCGGGCTGTTTGCGGTTCCGGGATACGTCACCGGCGTGAGCGGTCTGTTGTATGGCGGCGGGCCCAAGCAGCTCACGCTCCAGCTTGCCGGCGTTGCCGCGGTTGGAGCGGCCGTATTTTCCGTGTCGCTTCTGCTCTGGTATGTGATCGGCAAGACACTCGGCATGCGCGTCTCGCGGGAAGAAGAGATCGGCGGGCTTGATATCGGCGAAATGGGAATGGAAGCGTACAACGGCTTCCAGATATTCACCACCGAAGGATAAAGAGAATGGGGGAATGGGGGAATGTCGTACGTATGCAGATGCTGGGGCCGATGCCGCTCTCGAATGTGCACATAAAAACAAAGGAGAAACAACGATGAAACTGATAATCGCGATAATTCAGCCGGCAAAACTGCCTGATGTGAAAAAGGCGCTTTTTGACGCTGAAGTGTATAAGATGACGGTGACGAATGTGATCGGGTGCGGCCAGCAGGGAGGCTACACCGAAAGCTATCGCGGCAGCATGATCGAGGTCAACCTGCTGAAAAAAGTGCGCCTGGAAATTGCGGTAAACGAAAATTTTGTCCAGAAAACAATTGACGCCATTATCCGGGGCGCCCGCACGGGAAAAATCGGCGACGGGAAGATTTTCGTGCTCGACCTGCCGCAGTGCATCCGCATCCGCACCGGCGAGGAAGGAACGAACGCGATAGGGTAGCGTTTCACGCGTTACTTCAAGATAATCTGCGCATATCACGACGCAGGGGAAGGCGGGGACGTCAAAGCCCCCCCTTCCTGTCTCCGCCCGGCGCATCCGCAGCGATTGCTCCTCTATGCCGCGCGTGCGTATATTTTGTTGAGGCCGTATTGACCGCGCATTTTTCCGTCTTAAGTTCTCGCGTACGCAAACCGGCCGTCATCAGCCGAGATATGGGCAACCGCCTCTCTATTTCATTGATTATCCTCATCGCGATAACGGCTCTTGCCGCGCGCCTGATCGGCAACCGGTTCGGCCTCATTCACACCGGCGCGCTTGCCCAGGCGGGGTATCCGTTGCCGTCCACCGTGACATCGTCCATTATTCCCTGCACCTACGTCTATGACGAGGAGTCATTTACCGCGTTTCTCCCGTTTTTCCATGAGGTGAAAGCATGGTGGGCCGATTGGCGAAGAGGAGAGATTTCAACGGCCGCGCTATGCAAAGCCTGCTTCAAGGCGGCTCGAGCGCGTCAGCACATGGGTGTGAATCCTGTGGGGCCAGTCGTGTATGGATGCTGGGCCGCGGCAGTTAAACTGGCCGGTACCATTGTTCATTCTGCTGAAGTCAAAGGCGAATCGTTGGAAACGATTTTTTTCCTTGCCGGCAGATTTTTAGGGCCGCTCATCTCGACATGTGTGCTGATACCGATGTTTTTTCTCTGCAGGAAAGCATTCGGCCGTTCGAAACATGCGGATTGGCTTTGCATGGCGGGCAGTGCGTTCATAAGTCTTCAGCCGGGTCATGTCGTGCACGGGCATTGGATTTCCTACAATCCGCTGGTGACGCTCATGGAGCTGACGGGATTTTTCTGGGCGCTTCGGATCATCGAACACGTCTCGCCGCATCACAATGCGCGGGGGTATCGCGACAGCCTGCTTTTCGGCGCCTTTCTGGGCCTCGGCCTTGCCGCGAAGTACACAACCGCATCGGTGGGGGCTGTGGTGATCACCGGGATGATTATCCGTGCGGCAGGTATATTCGGCTGGAGACGGCTCGTGACTGCGTATTGGAAAAGTCCGTATTTTCTGTATCCGCTGTGCATGTGCGGCGCGGCCGCTGGTACCTATTGCGCGATAATCGGGCCGGCGTTTTTCTCGGATGAAATTGCAGTGTCGTCGGCCAACCAATGCCGGATGGCGCTCAGCCTTGATGACCTGAAAGGCGCTTCGCGCTCCGGCCTGCTGTTACAGTATTTCATTCACACGCTGCCGCAGGGGATCGGATGGCCGTTGTATCTCGTAGGCTGGGCAGGTCTAATTGCGCGGTTTACCCGGTGGCGCCGGACAACGATAAACGAGCGTCTGCTCGCACTATGGGCGCTGGTATTCATTGCCGCCTTTACGTCGAATGAACTCGGACCGGCGCCGCAGCGCGCCCTGACTGTGTATGCACTCTGGACTATTTTTGCACTATGGGGACTGGATGTGTGCTCACAAAAAAGCAGAGTCATGACGGCGATTCTCCTGTGCTATCTTCTTGCCGGATATGCGTTTCAGAGTATGACGATTGATTATTACCTGGTGAAAGATACCGACGGATATCGCACTGAGGCGTCGGCATATGTGCTGAAGAACATCCCGGCCGGCGCCATGTTGTATTTCAACGCAAACGATAAAGATGCGCTCATTGATCTGGCCATGTTCGAGTGTCAGGCAAAGGCTGCGGTTGTTCCATTGTATCGCTACGCGTTTTTCATCCCCTGCCGCCGTAGTGTCGAGCGGCAAAACGGCTATGCCGTTTGTTTCAATCATCAGAAGGTTGATGGAATACTCCTGGCTGAATTCAGCTCATGTATCAAGCACGAAACGCATGGCGGCCGCTTTCTGCGGATGTTTTTTGGACACCACCGCTGTGACCAGCTTGTGTTGGCGCCGTCGTACCGTATATACGGCTTGTCGAATAATGACGCAGCGCCGGGCTGATGCACAGGCGCTTCCTCTTTGCCGTCTCACATTCGGATGACGGTATTGTGGCGTGGGGCTGGTGTACCGGCATGCGTTCCCATGCCTCGATCCGCGGATGGATGAGTGTCCGAAGATTATGTGGAGCCTTTTACGGCGACAATGCACTGGGAAATGCCCACCAGAGGGATATGGAAGGGGAGGTGCGCCAGAATTCGAGCGATCGGCGCGGGCGTTTTATTGGGAAAAATAAGACCGGTCGTTCGATAAATCATGGGCGCAAGATCGGCGCGGATAATTTGCCCCATTAAATACTTCTTCGAAAAGCGCAAGACCCAGCGATGTTCCCTGTCGATGAGTGCGAAAAGAAACTGGAAGATATTCAACGGGTTGGGTTCGAAAAGCAGTACCCACCGCCGACTTACCCTCCGCATCTCCGCAAGCGCTATCACGGGGGCTGCAATATGATGGAGAACCTCCCAGCACATCACCACATCGAACGACGCGTCGGCGAAGGGCAGCCTATACGCTTCGGCGAGCACCCGTCTGTTGCAGATGTTTTCCGATAACATGCGCCATGAGAGATCGGTGGCGGCAAATTGAATGCCCGGTGGGGCATGGAGAATGGAAAAGCCGGTCCCCGACCCCACATCCAATCCGCATCGGATCGTATCGAGAGGGAGCATCGAAGCGATATATCGCCATCGTTGTCTGGAAAAGCATGCAACGGTTTCATGGCCGACAGGACGATAGGATTGATCGGTGCTCCAATAGAGCCGCTGACGGCTTTCATTTGTCGCATAATCCGGCAGTGCCATTCGGCCTTCTTTATAGAGAGCGTTTCCGGGCGCTCAGGGTTGCCTCATGAAGCGTTCGAACCACAGCGCCAGGATAATCAGACACCAGATTTTGTATCCGTTGTTCTGCTGACGGCGTTCGTGGCGGTCGAGAATTGTGCAGATATATTGATAATTGAACATGCCGATTCGCTCGACGGTCTGCCTGGTGAGGATATCGCGGGAAAAGGTTTTCAGCTCGCCCCTGAACCACTCGTCGACGGGGATGGAAAATCCCGCTTTTTTTCTGTATACGTTCTCACGGGGAAGCGTTCGCGCTGCAACTTTCTTTAGGATGTGCTTTGTGAACAGCAGCGCCCGAAGCTTGTAGCGTTGGTCGATGGAAAAGGCATATTCCACCACGCGGTGGTCAAGAAACGGCACGCGGACTTCCAGCGAGTTTGCCATGCTCATGCGGTCGACTTTAACGAGCATGTCGCAGGGAAGGTAATGCTCCGTATCGTACAGAAGCGCCCGGTTGATTTTTCCCGGCGCATCAAGCGGATAGCGGCGGAACAGAAACGACGGCGTGTCGAAAGTGCGTGGGCATGCGTCTCGCGTCAGCAGGTGCTGTTTTTCGTTTTCGCTGAAAATGGTACGCCACTGGAGGTGGCATTTGTCCGGTCCAAGCCTGCTGCCGTCGATGAACCGCATGAGGCGATCCTGCAGGCTGTCTTTCGTGCCGGATACCGGCAGGCGGCGGATAAGCGGTTCGATAATGCCGTTGCGGAGGCATGAGGGCAGCGCGCAGTATACGGGCGCTAGCATGTCGGCTTGGTAGGTTGAGTACCCCGCAAACAGCTCATCGGCCCCATCGCCGGCGAGTGCGACCGTGACGTGTTCACGCGCTATCTGCGCAAGGCAATACAGGGGAAGCATCGAAGCGTCTGCGGTCGGTTCCTCTGCATGCCACACCAGCCGATGAATAAGGTCGATAAGCCGCGGGGTAACGGTTGCATCGCGGTGAATGGCGCCAACGTGCCGGGCAACCCTGCGTGCATGATCTATTTCGTTGAAAGATTTTTCGCGAAAGCCGATGCTGAAAGTGCGGGGAGGCTCTGACATGCTTTGTTGCATATACGATACAATGACGGAAGAGTCCACGCCGCCGCTGAGAAACGCGCCCAGCGGCACATCGCTGATGAGGTGGTCGCGAACGACATCCGCAAGCACGGCATCGAGCTCGTCGCACATCTGTCTGAAAGGCCGGCGAACGGAGGCCGGCCGGGGGCATTGCCAGTACCGGCGGATGAACACTGCACCATTCTCGTATATCAAGTAATGGGCCGGCGCAAGCTGTACAATGTCTTTGAACATGGTCATCGGCAGCGGCATGTAATTAAGCGAGAGGTAATGATAGAACGCTTCATAATCCAGCGCCCGTTCAACCATGCCCGACTCGAGTATCGCCTTGATTTCGGAAGCAAAGACGAAGGTGTGTCCGTTATGGAAATAGAAAAAAGGCTTGATGCCGATTCTGTCGCGGGCGGCAAACAACCTGCGCTTCGAATCGTCGTAAATCGCAAACGCGAACATGCCCTTGAGTCTTGACAGGCACGATTCACCGTATTGTTCATACAGATGCACAATGACTTCAGTGTCGGTATTGGATCGAAACACATGGCCCTGCGCCATCAGCGACGCCTTCAGTTCCCGATAGTTATATATTTCGCCGTTATAGGTGATCCGGACGCTTCCGTCCTCATTCCCCAGAGGCTGCCTCCCGGCGCGGCTGGTATCGATGATGGAGAGCCGGCGGTGGCCAAGCGCAATGCCGTCGCGCACATCCATCCCTTCATCGTCGGGGCCGCGGTGCCGCAGCACATCCGTCATCCGCTTCAAACGCGGTTCGAGTTCTTCGCGCGGAAGAGAAGCACCAATGATACCGGCAAGACCACACATGCGCTTTCGTTAATCCTCGAATTTGCCTTTTTGTATCTCGGAAATCTGATCGGAGATAATGCCCAGGAAAAACGTGAAGAACGCCATCATGAAAAGCAGCATGCTGGCGACGGGCAGCCCCTGCCGGTTTATGAGCGCGACGGCAGTCCCGTAGGCGGTTGCGGCCGTAAATAAGAGAGCGGAGATCGGGAAAAAAAACCTGAACGGATTGAACAGAATTATCATGCGGAGCATGAGATAAAGGGCGCCGAATCCCGCCGGTATCTGCCGCACGGTGCTTGTACCGGTTCTCGGCGCGGCCGCCACCGGCCAGAAAGTGAAATCGAATCCGCGGTTGACCGCGAGCAGGGTGGAAGTGGTTGACGCCGAAAAGCCGTCGGGAAGCAGGTGGATGTATTTCAGTATCGTTGAACGCCTGAAAACGCGCAGTCCGCAGTTGACGTCAGGTATCTTTTGGGTCGAGAGAATATTGGCTATTCCGTGCAGAAGCATCATCCCGGGCTTTCGTGTCCATGGCCTGCCCGATCCGTTCGTCCGCACGCCGATGACAGCGTCGAGACCTTCCGCCGCCCTGAACATTGCGTGCGCGTCCTGCGGCGCATGCTGACCGTCGGCGTCATACCAGCACACATATTCGGCGGCGCTGTTTTTCATGCCTGTTTTTATGGCGGCGCCATATCCTCTGTTACGGTTGTGGGTGATTACAGTAACTCCCAGCCGCCGTGCAATTGCTCCCCCCTCGTCTGTCGAACCGTCGTCAACGACGACAATCTCTTCTTTGTCGAATATGCGCAATAATGCCGTCAGTGTCGATTCTATCGCCGCGTGCTCGTTGTACATCGGTATGATAATCTGTCTTTTCATAGAGCGTTTTTACCCGTTTCGGACAGCCGCGACATCTACCCCTCCGTCATAATATACAACGGGAAGTCGCGTCGAGCGCGGCCGCCGAAACACCAGATTATCTCATAATCTGCCTGATATTGAACTTCGGTTTCGCGGTCACCAGTTTTTTCGGTATCGCGCCGCTCTGTTTTATCTGTAAAAGTCTGTCCGCGGCGGTCTGTGGTGGAGGCGGGGGCCGGCGGTGAGGAGCGGCGCCGTTGTGCTTCACGCTGTCGGCGCCGCGGCGCTCGGCGGCTTTTGTTCCGGGATTTGATTTCATCGAAAGGCTGATGCGCTTCAGATCCGTATCGACCGAGACGACCGTGACGTTCACCACCTGGCCCGTCTTCACTATTTCGCGCGGATCCCTGACAAACCTGTCGGCAAGCTCCGATATGTGCACCAGGCCGTCGTGGTGCACGCCGATATCGACAAAGGCGCCGAAATTGGTCACATTGGTGACCGTCCCCTCGAGCTTCATTCCGGGCGTGAGATCGCTGATGTCCCTGATAGTGTCGCTGAACTCCGCGTATCGGAATTCTTCGCGAGGATCGCGGCCGGGTTTTTCCAGTTCCCGAATGATGTCATCGATAGTCGGCAGGCCGACGTCGCCGCGGACGAACTTCGCTCGGTCGATTGTTTGAATGAGCTCGGTGTTTCCGATAAGCTCTGCCACCGTGGCCGACAACGCCGCGGCCATCTCTTCGACAAGACCGTAGCGCTCGGGGTGCACGGCGGAGTTGTCGAGCGGATTGGCGCTTCCCGCGATCCGCAGAAATCCGGCCGCCTGCTCGAATGTTTTCGCGCCCATGCCTTTGACCGAACGCAGCGCCTCGCGGGAGGCAAACGCGCCGTTTCTGTTGCGGTGCTCGACAATGCGGCCCGCAAGGCTGCGGCTCAGGCCGGAAACGTATTGCAGAAGCTCCTCGGAGGCAAGGTTGACATCCACCCCCACGAGATTCACGCAGCTTTCCACCACTTCGTCGAGCGACGCCTTCAGCTTTGCCTGGTTCACGTCGTGCTGGTATTGTCCCACGCCGATTGACTTCGGATCGATCTTGACAAGCTCCGAGAGCGGGTCCTGGAGCCTGCGGCCGATGGAAATGGCGCCGCGCACGGTCACATCCAGGCCGGGGAATTCCTTGATGGCGGTTTCCGATGCGCTGTAGACGCTGGCGCCGGCTTCGTTGACAATACAGCATATTGGCCGCTTGTCGCCAAGCTTTGCCAGAACGCCGTCGACAAACCGCTTGGTTTCGCGGCTTGCCGTCCCGTTGCCGATGGCGATGAGCTCTATGGAATGCTTTTCGATGAGTGTGCGCAGCGTTTCTTCCGCTTCTGCCGTTTTTTCTTGGGGTTCGTGGGGAAAGATCGCGGCATATTCAAGGAATTTCCCCGTACCGTCGATGGCCGCGACTTTGCAGCCGGTGCGAAACCCCGGATCGACGCCCAGCACAGGTTTCCGGCCAGCCGGCGGCGCCAGAAGAAGCGCCCGGAGATTGTCGTTGAACACCCTGAAGGCTTCCCGCTCCGCTTTCTCCCGTATCTCCGTGCGGATTTCCGTTTCCGTGGCAGGAAGCAGCAGGCGGTCAAAAGCGTCGTCGACCGTTGCTGCTAGATGCGGCGCCGCGGCGCTTCGCGGGTGACGAATACAAATCGCACCAAGCATGGCAATGGCTTTTTCGCGCGGCAATTCCAGCCTGAGTGAGAGTACTTTTTCCGTCTCGCCCCGCAACATCGCCAGCACGCGGTGCGACGGCATGGCACTGGCGCGCTCGCGATAGTTGTAATACATGCCGAACTTTGTTTTTACGCCGGCAAACTCCTTGCGTACGGTTGAAACCATGAACCCCTCACGCACCGCAAGCTCGCGGAGCCTTTTGCGGATATCGGCATTGTCCGACAGCTCTTCGGCAAGGATATCGCAGGCGCCCTGGAGCGCTTCCTGCGCGGTCGCGTATCCTTTGTCGGCGTAAATGAATTCCCGCGCTTTTGCCAGGCAGTCGGCGTCCGGTTCCTCAAGCGCCGCAAGCCAGCGCGCCAGCGGCTCAAGCCCTGCATCCAGGGCCTTCCTCCCCCGCGTGACGCGCTTTGGACGAAAGGGAAGATAGAGATCTTCAAGTTCCGTCTTGTTCAGCGTCGCATTGATGTTCTGCTCAAGCTCCGCCGTAAGTTTTCCCTGCTCGCGGATACTGTCGAGGATTGCCGCTCGTCGTTGGTCAAGCTCCGTGTAATAACGGTAGCGGTGAAGCATGTCTCGAATCGTCGTTTCATCGAGACCGCCGGTGCGCTCCTTGCGGTACCGGGCGATAAACGGCACCGTCGCCCCTTCGTCGAATAGGGTGAGCGCGTTCTGTGCCTGCCACAACTCAACACCAATGTCGATGGCAATCTGCCGGCTGATATCCATACGAGCTTTTTCTCCTGCGGCGAATGAGTCTGCGGGAAAAGTCCGGTACGCCAAAAATATATTTGATTGTGCCGAACTATCATTGAAAGAGATGCACATCAGTGATGGTGACCGTATGACTAGCACGACGTACTTTTTTTACACACATAGCAACGCGCAATTATACCTGAATGTTCAGGTTGGAAAATTATGGTGATGGGCAAGAGTCCATCGCCGTTGCGCGGTCTTTTTTTCATAACGTATATTGATACCGGCATTTCAGGCGTCAGGGAATACCGGTGAAAATCCGGAGCGGACCTGCCACTGTAATCCCACAACCGCATACGACCGTTTATCGGGGCGATAGAATCCGCCGGCGGCGGAGAATGCGGGGACTGCCAATCAAAGCCACTGCGTCGGCGCAGAGCCGCGGCGGGAAGGCGGCAGTACCGGGAAAGCCAGGAGACCTGCCTGAGTGCGTTTTGTCCTTGTGAACCCTCATGGTTCGGGGTTCAGGGAGGTCTTCCGGTGGTGTCTTTCTATTGGCGGGTCACGCTCATGGAGGCGGCGGCGCTTCTGTGCGCCGGCGCTGTTTTTTTCGCGCCGAATAGAGCCGAAACAGCCGCGGCGGCCGACGGCGCGCCTTCCACCGACAGCATTCCTCCGAAAACATCCGCGGAGTCTGTTTTTCCCGCTCAGGATTCCGTCACAACCGGCCCGCCGGCGGATGCGGCGGCGACTCTTGACAAGATGGTCGTCACGGCCGGCCGCCGGCAACGTCTGATGGAGCGGCCGCAGGCGATTGCGGTCATCTCGGCCGAAGAATGGATCGGGACACCCAAAACCCTTGCGGACGTCATTGCCGAGCAAACAGGCGTGCAGACCCGGCGCTTTGGCGGGATAGGCAGTTTCCAGACCGTCTCCATTCGCGGGGTCGAAGGTTCCGAGGTGCTGGTGCTCATCGACGGCATCCCGCTCAACAGCGCCATGGGCGATGCGGTTGACCTCGGCAAGCTCAATCCGTCGCGGTTCAGCCGTATAGAGGTATACAGAAGTTTCATACCAGCCCGTTTCGGCGGCAATGGGCTGGGCGGCGTCGTCAATCTCATCACCGTCAAACCGGAAAATACCGCCGGCGCCGATATCTACTCCTCCATCGGCACCTATCACGCGCAGGAACACCACGTCCTGGCGAACAATGCGACGGGGGACGGCCTCCAGGCCGTCGCTCTTCTGTCATACATCGACAGCGAGAATGACTTCCCCTATCTTGACAGAAACAATACCCCGTATAATACCGCCGACGATACTGAACGGCGCATGGAGAATAACCAGTATACCGCCGGCTACTTCATGATGCATCCGGCGGTACCGCTCAACGATCGTTTCCGTCTGCACGCGATGGCATCCGCGTCGCAATTCAAGGCTCATCAGCCGGGAAACGAAGGCCGGAGCAACAAAACGGCGTATAATGCCGCAAAGGTCTTCGATATAAACGTACGATTGGAAAATGAATCCGCCCATGACGTCATTGTCATCGAGCCGGCCATTGCATACGTGTTTCGTGAGGCATACCGCTTCTACACAAGCCTTGATTTCGCTGCCGGCGCAAGCCATTCTTCCATGAGCCGGCCCAACAGCTACGCCGAATTGGGTTCCGACGAACAGACGCTGACCGTGCCGGCGACAGTCATCATCAGACCCGCCGGCTTCCTGCGGCTTGAATCATGCGTATCGCTCCGCGGCGCCGACATCAACCCGACGGTCAACACCACCGGCGGCAGCCACGGCGACTGGCACAGCCGCGAAGCGAGCGGGTCTGCGGCGCTCGACGCGATTGTTGCGGCGCATCCATTCGGCGCCGTCGCCGGCGGCAGCATACAAGGCGTCTATAGCGAAACCGAGGGCGGTCTTGATGGATATTCCAACCGCATGGTTCCTGCATCGGATACGATAACCCTCCTGTGGGCTGCCAAGGGTGGCGTATCGCTCTCCTGCGCCGACAGCGCCGTGCTTTTCTACGCCAATGCCGGCCGTTTCAGCAATCAGCCGTCCCTGCGCCAGCGCTACGGCGCGCAGGGCGCGCACAATCCAAATCCCACGCTTCTGCCCGAGACAGGCCTTGCCGCTGAATGCGGCGTTAAGCTTCTGTCGCGCAGCATGTACACGGAGGTCGGAGGTTTTTACAACAGATCATGGAACAAAATCCTCACGGTATTCGACGGCAGCCAGTCGGCGTCCATCAACTGCGCGGGAGCCCGAAGCTGGGGGCTTGAAGCATCGCTGGTTGCAACACTGTGGCGCTTTCTGCAATCGGACACACGGCTTACGTGGCAGCGCACCGAAAACCTCTCGCGCATGAACAACTGGTACGGCAATCAACTGCCCGATGAACCGGCGCTTGACATCCACGAATCAATCGGCCTTGGACCGTTCAACGGCCTGTCGCTGCGCTACGGCATCGAGCTGAAATCTGCGTACTATCGGGATCCGGGCAATACGGAAGGCTTCAGAGTCCCGGCCAGCCTTGTCGGCAAAGAAGACAAGTTCTGGGAAGCGTTTCACAACTGCAAGCTGGAATGGAAACCGTTCGCTGCGTTGACGCTCGCGGTGGCAGGAAACCGCTTGACCAGTGACCTGCTGACCGCGCGGGAAACCGCCTCTATCGGCGAAAGCGGCTATCAGTGGGTGGTGTGCCCGGTCAATCAATGGTGCGTGTCGGCAATGTATTCGTTTTAAGGGTTTATTTGTATCACGTTTCACTATTACAAGAAAGGGGCTTTCCATGAAGAGGAAGCTTGTATGCGCGGTTGCGGGCGCGCTCGCGGTGAGCGCCGCCATGCTGTCGGGCTGTTTCAATAATCCCGCTGATTCGGACGATGCGGGCAAACCAGTTATCACAACGGCATTGCAGGACCGGGCCGCCGATTTTGGCGATACGGTGACATTTACGGTTGTGGTGAGTGGCGATCCTGCGCCAGCGTTTCAATGGTATAAAGACGGCACGGCGCTCGCCGGTAAAACAAGCGCCGCCTTGACAATCGCAGGTGTCGTTCTTGCCGATGCGGGTACGTATGTCGTAACCGCAACCAACAGCAAGGGTTCGGTGAGTGATACGGCCGTTCTGACGGTAAGCGGCGGAGAGCCGGCAATTGGCCTGCAATCCGCTTCCGATACGGTGTCGCCTGGAGATACGGTTTCCCTAACCAA
>Ga0129299_1000092_pt1 | contig 46786 bp, 36 predicted proteins | sample ConPoolayeCmetaG_FD_94477 | JGI IMG/M metagenome (GOLD analysis project Ga0129299, IMG submission 94477) | Hot spring microbial mat communities from California, USA to study Microbial Dark Matter (Phase II) - Cone Pool mat layer C metaG ...
ATATTATGATAATCCTCTTTACTCTTCTCGCAAAGAGTTTAGCAGCAAGAAAGTGACAAGAAAAGAGAACTACCGATTCGTCTCATCCGCCGACCTTTCAGGCGGAACCCACCCTTTCGGCGGAACCTGACACTGGCCGTTTATAAACTTCATTCCCTTCGGGCAACACCGCCCTTGCCCCCCTTCCTCATACCCAGCAGGGCACAACACCGTATCCACCTTATCCGTGTATTTCGAGCAACGACCATCCATAATGAAGTTATACCCTTCTTCACAGCAAAGATATTCGACAAGGTGAGTCCCTGGATTACAGTTGTCGAAGACCCGGAATTCAACCTTCATGCAAGTGTCATCGTCCCGGACCCTTCCGGGAGCACACTCTCCGTCTGGCTGGAGTTCAGAAACGATGGTAAATTCCCCAAGATAAACAGTGCCATCGCTCATCGAAAGAGGGGTCGTATAAAGGTACTTGTTGTTGTTGAATTTTCGGTCAATAAGAATGATGAATTCATACGCCCCCGGTTTCAGGTCAAATTGCTTCTCTGTGTTGAAAGGAAAAGGTTCACTCACCAGCACCTTGCTCCCCTCGCGAATAAAGACTATGGCATTACCGGAGGTATAGTTGCTTTTAATGTGGAGTCTTGCCTGACCTGATGGGACGCGAACATCCGGATTTGGCGATTCTTTGAAAGAATCGAGCGGATGCTTGGGCAGTGAGGTATAGAGTTTTTCGAAGTGCGTGGTGATTGCTTCTTGCGCCTCTGTAGGGTATCTCTCCTTGAGTTCAAAGAGTTTCGTAAGATATGCAACGTCTTTCCCTTTCGCAAGCAAGTCATCGGCATAGCCAGCGATCTCCTGTTCAGCAGGCGATTTCTCCTTGGGCGCTTCCTGCTGTGAAGCACAGGCACATATCAGGATACTTGCGACCACTAAGAGCATGTACCAAACAATCTGTTTTCTCTTGTCCATGGTTCCCTCCTCCTGAAAAACGTCTGGTTACAAGGTATATGCTACTATCAACTCCGAACAAAATCAACATTAAAGCACATCCTCCAACGATTGGTGCTGAACACTCAGTACGTTTCATCAGATGACACTCTGAATAGTTGCAGAATAACCTCTGTGTATTCAACCTATTGCAATTTTCCGTTTGACAGGAGCGCCTAAGTCGTTACTATCCCTCATTATGATTCCGGGACTCGCTTCTTTCCGGGCACTAACAAGGAGGTTGGAACGATGCTGATGAAAACAGTAAAAGCAAAAAAGGAAAAACCTTACACGGAGGTGGTTACCGATCAGAGAAACGAACTCGAAAAAGACCCTATTGTCAAAGAACTCATCGAACTCACCGACTACCAGAAACCCAAACTGCGCGCCGAATGTCTCAAGATGAAGCGACCCTGTCTGTTTGTGTCTTGTAAGTATCACCTCTATCTCGATGTCAACCCCGATACGAAATCCATTAAGTTCAACTTCCCAGGCAAGGAGATCTGGGATCTACACGAAACCTGTGCGCTCGATGTCGCCGACAAAGGGGGTGTTACACTCGAAGAGGTCGGCGCCATTATGAACCTCACCCGGGAGCGCATCCGCCAAGTCGAAATGCGGGCAATCCAAAAACTCAAAGTCAACAGCGCCAAATACAGTATCAAAAATCTTTTCTTCGCCAAGTGAGCATTCCTCTTTCTTTTCGCCGCGCCGTTCCAGACGACTTCGACGAACTGTGGCCGATCTTGCACGAGGTATTCGAAAGCGGAGAGAGCTATCCTCATCCACCCGGAACAACAAAAGAAGAAGGATACCGTTACTGGATAGAGACACCTACTGTTTCGATAGTAGCACTTCTCGACAATCGTATCGCCGGCACCTACTACCTCCGCCCCAATCAGGTAGGGCTCGGCTCACACGTAGCAAACGCCGGCTACATGGTTGCTTCGTGGGCACGCGGGAAAGGAGTAGGACGGGCACTGTGTATGCACAGTATCAGCGAAGCACCAGTGTGGGGTTTCAAAGCAATTCAGTTTAACCTCGTCGTCGCAACGAACACGGCGGCGGTCAGGTTGTGGCAATCGTGCGGATTCACCATCATTGGCACGATTCCGAAAGCGTTTAATCACCCACGGTACGGTTTCGTGGACGCTTACATTATGCACCGGTTTGTCTGAGGATTCCCCGCGGCGGTACGCGGGAAAATCCTTTTTCATCCAACCGTCACTGGTGATACGTTCCAGATTTCGTTGCAGTATTCACGGATAGCACGGTCAGAACTGAACTTTCCCATGCTGGCGGTGGTGAGGATGGACATGCGGTTCCAGCGGGCAGGATCGCGGTAGGCGGCGGTAACGACGGCCTGGGTATCCACATACGAACGGTAGTCGGCGCAGACGAGGAAGGGATCGTGGTGCCAGAGGTTGTTGAGGAGCGCGCCGAAGAGATCGCGGTCGCCACGCGAGAAGAGCCCGGCGGCGATGGTATCGAGTGCCTCGCGGAGCTCATCGTCGGCGCCGATGTATTCCCAGGGGTGGTACCCCGCAGATTGAAGGGCGCTGACCTCCTCGGTCCGGAGACCAAAGAGGAAGAAGTTTTCTTCCCCTACCTCTTCGCGAATCTCGACATTGGCGCCGTCGAGCGTGCCAATAGTGAGGGCACCGTTCAGGGAAAACTTCATGTTGCCGGTGCCCGAGGCCTCCTTGCCGGCCGTTGATATCTGCTCTGACAATTCGGCAGCCGGGTAGATAACCTGCGCGTTCTTGACGTTGAAGTCGGGGAAGAAGACTACGCGGAGCCATTCGCGCACTTTCGGATCGCGGTTGACCGTTTCGGCGATACCGTTCGCCAGGCGGATAATCAGTTTCGCCATGCGGTAGCCGGGCGCTGCCTTGCCGCCGAGAATGACGGTGCGCGGCACCATGCCCGCGGTTTCGCCGCGTCGAATGCGGTTGTAGAGGGTGATGACATGGAGCAGGTTGAGGTGCTGGCGCTTGTATTCGTGGATGCGCTTGACCTGTACATCAAAGAGACTGCCGGGATCGACGACGATGCCGGTGCGCTGTTCGATGAGCGCAGCAAGCCGGCGTTTGTTCTCGCGTTTGACTTTCTGCCACGCCTCCCGGAATGGCGTCTCCTCGCTGAAAGGCTCAAGCCGGCGCAGTTGGGAGAGGTCGCGTATCCACTCGTTGCCGATGCGGTCAGAGATGAGCCGTGTGAGTCCAGGATTCGCGAGCACCATGAAGCGGCGCGGAGTCACGCCGTTGGTCTTGTTCGAGAATTTCGCGGGCCAGAGGCGGTAGAAATCGGCGAGCACCGTCTGCGTGAGGAGTTTCGAGTGAAGCGCCGCGACACCGTTGATAGCATGGCTTCCGACGCAGGCAAGATGCGCCATGCGGACGAAGCGCTCGCCCGATTCGTCAATGAGAGAGACTCGTCGCACCAGTTCCTCATCGCCGGGAAACCGTGCGCGCACCTCGGCTAGAAAGCGGGCGTTTAGTTCGTAGATAATCTCAAGATGACGCGGCAGGAGGTGGCGGAAGAGCTCGACCGGCCACTTCTCAAGCGCCTCGGGCAGCAGCGTATGGTTGGTGTAGCCGAAGGTGTTGCGCGTAATCTCCCACGCCGGCTCCCAACCGTAGCCGTAGTCATCGAGGAGAATACGCATCAGTTCGACGACCGCGATGGCAGGGTGCGTGTCGTTGAGCTGGACGGCATACTTCTTGTGGAAGTTGTCGAGCGTCTTTTCGCGCTGGAGGTAGATGCGTATCATATCCTGCAGAGCACACGAGACAAAAAAGTACTGCTGCTTGAGACGCAGTTGCTTGCCAGCGAGCGGTTCGTCGTTAGGGTAGAGGACCTTGGTGAGGTTTTCCGATGCAACCTTCTCGTGGACCGCACCATAGTAGTCGCCGACATTGAATGAGCGAAAATCGAACGATTCGACTGCCTCGGCCTTGAAGAGGCGGAGCAGGCTCGCGGTCGTCGTGCGATACCCCGGTATCATCGTGTCGTAGGCGACCCCTTTGACCACCTGATCGGGAATCCAGCGGACGCGGAAGGCGCCCAATGCGTCGGTATACATCTCGGTGCGACCGCCAAACTTCACATCGAATGCAACCTCAGGGCGGCCAATCTCCCACGGATTGCCATACCGAAGCCACTTGTCGGTCACCTCCACCTGCCAGCCATCGTGTATCTCCTGATCGAAGATACCGAACTCATAGCGGATGCCATAACCGATGGCCGGGATATCGAGCGTCGCAAGCGAATCCATGTAACAGGCCGCAAGTCGTCCGAGTCCGCCGTTTCCAAGGCCCGGCTCCTCTTCCTGATCGAGTATCTCCTCGAAGTTGAGATCCAGTTCGGTTACTGCCTGTTTCACCGCATCGTAAAGTCCCAGGTTGATGAGGTTGTTCCCGAGGTGCGGACCAAGCAGGAACTCCGCCGAGAGGTAGCAGACCGTGCGGCTCGCTTTGCGGTAGTAGGTTTCAGCAGCAGCCGTCCACTGGGCGAGCAAGCGGTCGCGTACCGTGTAGGCGATGGCAAGGTACCAATCATTGCGCGTCGCCATCTTGGGGAACTTCCCCTGATGACAGGCAAGGTTGTCGAGAATCGCTTGTCGAATAGCCGCGACCTCGTGGCTCGTGCGTATCGTGTGTGGGTTCGGCACACTCCGGTGCAGAGTACCATCGTGCTGTTTTCTGGCCATGATCACCTCCCTCGTTGTGGATGATTGATGCTAGCATGGAGGACGTGAAAAGGCAACTGCATCTCAGTGACGAATCAAGATACCTACCATCCCGAACGGTGACTCGTCGAGGCAGGTGGTATTTTTCTCAACGGTGTCGAACAGAGGGAAATACCATGTCCTCTTTCGGCAAGAAACGAAAGGCTTGATAGGCATGTGTATTTTGTCAATGTCTGTAACATCCCGTTTTTACTAATGCTTTTTCTCTCCAGGTTGGACTGAATTGTGCTCTATCTCTGGTGTAGTCCCTAACCTTGATATAAGGATCTGAAGATAAAAAAGATTACAATGATGGCGATCTTCTTGCCCATCGTGGCGCTTGGTGCGGCGAACCTAATGGCAGGCAATGGTTGCGGTTGTGGTTGTCACAAAGGCGGTAAAGCGGAGTGTTCCTGCGGAAACGACTGTACCTGTGGTTGTCAGGAAGGAAAGTCCTGTGACTGCTCCCACAAGAAATAGTCCGCCCGATCTTTGGCTTATGGCACCATGAGACGACCGCCCGGTTTGTTATCCCGGCCGGTCTCTTTTTCGGTGTTCACTTCACGAAAAAGCGGCTCCGCTTGGTGTAGTAGGTGTGGAGAAGTTGGTGGGCGAGGTGGCTGCCGGGATGTTTGAAGAACTCACGGTAGAGCGTCTGAATGTAAGGGTTCTCGTGTGATTTACGGTAGGGAAGCCCCGCATCCTCGGCATAGATAGCATTGGCGCGTGCCTTGCGAATCTCGGGACTTGTCGGAATAGGCTGGCCGCCGCCCCCAAGACATCCGCCGGGACAGGCCATCACCTCGATGAAGTGATAATCGAGGGTGCCGGCCACGAGACGATCCATCAGTATCTTTGCGTTTGCGGTGCCGTGTGCTACCGCAACCTTGAGTGTTACGCCGTCGAGCCAGCGGTACTGAGCCAGCGGCTTTTCGATAGTAATGGCGGCCTCACGGATCGCTTCCATACCGCGAACCGGTGTAATGTTGAGCCCTTTGAACGGCACGGCACGACCGGTGACCATTTCGTACACGGTGCGGAGTGCCGCTTCCATGACGCCGCCCGTTGCACCGAATATCATGCCGGCACCGCTTCCCACCCCGAGTGGATTATCGAACTCCTCGTCCGGCATGTCACGAAGATGGATGCCCGCCTCTTTTATCATCTTGGCAAGCTCGCGTGCCGTCAGTCCGTAGTCAACATCGCGATATCCGCTCGCATCCATATTCTCGGGGCGGTTGCACTCAAACTTCTTCGCCGAACAGGGCATCAGGGCAACCACTGTCATCTTCGCTGGATCTATCTTCGCCTTTTTTGCATACCAGGTCTTAATGACGGCGCCGAACATCTGCTGAGGCGACTTGCACGAGGAGAGGTGACCGATGTAGTCGGGATAGTAGTGCTCGCAGAACTTCACCCAGCCGGGGGAGCAGGAGGTGAACATCGGTATCTTCACCTGCGGGTCCTTCTCGACAATCACCTTGTGGAGACGCTCGAGCAGCTCGGTTCCTTCCTCCATAATCGTGAGGTCGGCGGCGAAGTTGGTGTCAAAGATGCAGTCGAACCCTATGCGGCGCAGCGCGGCGTTCAATTTCTTGGTGACCGAGGTGCCCGGTGGGTAGCCGAACTCTTCACCGATGGCCGCACGCGGCGAGGGCGCTGTCTGCATAATGACGATTTTGTCGGGGTTCTCGATGTCAGCCCAAACATCGTCCTTGACCTTCTGTTCGGTAAGTGCACCGGTTGGACACCGGTTGAGACACTGGCCGCAGTTGATGCAGATGACATCGGCGATTGATTTGTTGAGCGCTACCTGTATCTGCACATTGTGCCCTTTGTTGGCTGTCTCGTACACATTGACCTTTTGCATGTCAATGCAGGTGCGGATGCATCGTTTGCAGTGGACGCACTTGTCTTGATCACGCACGATGGAGAAGGACTTCGCATCTATCTCGAAGCGTTTTTTCTCCACATGTGGGAAGCGGTAATGATCGACGCCGAACTCTTCGGCCAGCGATTGCAGTTCGCAGTTCCCGTTCCGGAAGCAGGTGTAGCAGTCGCCGTAGTGATCCGAGAGAATAAGATCAAGGTTGACCCGGCGCGCACGGCGTACGCGATCAGTGTTGGTGCGGATGGCCATCGGGCGGTCTATTGGGTAGGCGCAAGCGGCCTGCAAGGTTCGTTGACCCTCGATTTCCACAAGGCAGATACGACACACCCCTGCTACCGAAAGATCGGGGTGGGTACACAGTGTTGGGATGCGGATGCCAGATTGCTCACAGGCCTTCAGGATAGTCGTTCCTCTCTCGACCTCCAAGGGAGCACCATCTATCGTAACAGTGATGGTTTCTTTGGATCGCATATTCATGACACACCTCACCGGTAGAAGATTTCGTCTTTGAAATTGCGGATAATCGTCTGGAAAGGATTCGGTGCCGTTTGGCCGAGACCGCACTTCGAAGAGTCGCGCATCACCTCGCAGAGAAGTTCGAGTTCACGCAGGTAGCGCATACTTGCCTTCCCCTCCTCGATCATGTGCAGTCCCTTGAGGAGTTGGTAGCTCCCTTCACGGCACGGCGTGCACTGGCCACATGACTCCTCACAGAAGAACTCCATAAAATTCTTGAGCACAGTCAGCATGTCGCGCCCTTGTCCAAAGACGATGATGGATCCGGAAGGCGGAAGGGCTTGGTACGAAATCGGCTTGTCAAAGTCCTTCTGTGCCACATTGATGCCCGATGCGCCGCCAATTTGTACGGCCTTCGCATTCTCGCCGCCAACCTCTCTGAGGAGTTCGCGCAAGATGATGCCGAGTTCGAACTCATAGACGCCGGGGCGCTCGACATCGCCCGAGACCGAGAAGAGTTTGGTTCCGGTGGATCCCTCGATACCGTAGCGGGTAAACCATGCGGCTCCCTTCTCGATGATAGTTGGTATGTACGAAAGGGTTTCGACATTGTTGACCACGGTCGGTTTGTCGAGGTACCCGCGCTCCGCGGGGAATGGGGGCTTGTTACGCGGCTCGCCGCGGTTACCGTTCATTGACTCGATGAGGGCAAACTCCTCACCGCATACATAGGCGCCGGCGCCGACACGTATCTCGACATCGAAATCGAAACGTGATCCCAGGATACGCGAGCCCATCAATTTCTTGGCGCGTAGATCAGCAAGGGTCTGTTCCAGACGTTCTTTGAGAAAGTAGTACTCGCCGCGCAGATAGACGAATCCCTTTCGGGAGCCGATGGCGTACCCAGCGATTGCCATGCCTTCGAACATTTTTTCAGGATGCTCCGAGAGAAGAACCCGGTCCTTGAAGGTCCCTGGCTCTCCTTCGTCAGCATTACAGATGATGTATTTCTCGTTTCCCTGCTGTTGGGCCACCTCGTCCCACTTCTCGCCTGCTTTTGCGGCGAATTCCCACTCCAAACCGGTGGGAAAGCCGGCGCCGCCGCGCCCTTTGATTTGCGAACGCTTCACCTCCTCAATGACCTCCTGGGGTGTCCAACGAAGCGCCTTCGCCAGAGCAACGCCGGGGGTGTGCGCACCGAGGAGTATCTGAAGCCGTCCCCTGGAACGCCCCGTTTTCCGGGGGGGTGCTTTCGTGGCCTTTTTCATGGCTCTCTCCCTTCACGATAGGCATCAAGAATCTGAAGCGCCCGTTCGGGTGACACCCGGGTGAACATAGCACGGTTCACCATGAGCGCTGGTCCTTGATCACACATTCCGAGACAGTTGGTATGCTGGAGGGTAAACAGACCGTCGGGCGTCGTTCCGCCGAATCTAATGCCCAGTTCTTTTTCGATGGCCGCTTCAACCTTCTTCTTTCCTTGCATTTCGCAGGAGATGGTTTTGCAGAGACGCACCACATAACGTCCCACCTTCTCGGTGTTAATAAAGTGATAGAAACTCGCGACGCCGTGGATTTCGCCGATGGAAATGTCCATCGCGCGGCTCACCTCGATGAGTACATCGCCGGAAAGATAGCCGAATTCATCCATGACATCCTGAAGCACCGGAAGCAATTGCGCGCGTCCGGGCCCATGCTTCGAAACGATGCGGGCAACCTTTTCCCGCACATCTTCGGTTCTACATTCCATCTGTTCCTCCTCGCGGTTCAGCAGTTTAGATTTGCGGACTACAAAGTCCAGATTACAACATTCAGGATAAAGAAGTCAAGAAAAAATCGGTAAGATAAGTAGTGGTTACAAGATCCTTCTTTTACTGCTTTTTCCCTAGTTCTTGCTTCGCCCTCTGCCAAAGGGCTTCAAGATCGTCGAGCGAATGCGTGCCGTCGGTGATGGTCGGGTCGATCTCTTCCATTTTGTTGAAGCGCTCCCGGAAGCGAAGTGCACAGTGGCGGAGCGCCTCTTCGGCGTTGATACCGAGTTTTCGTGCAAGGTTGACGACTGCGGCGAGGATATCTCCCATCTCATGGAATGTCTGTTCCTTGTCGCCTGCTTCGGCTGCCTCTCTGAGTTCGGCGGTCTCTTCGGCGATTTTGACGAGAATGTCACGCCAGTCGCCCCAATCGAATCCCACCGATGCGGCGCGGTCGGCGTAGCGCTGGGCTAAGAGTGTCGCCGGCATGGCGGTAGGGATGCCATCGAGCAAGTATTGTTTCTCTTCCTTGTCCCTTTTGATCCTGTTCCAATTCTGTACCACCTCGTCGGCATCCTTGACCTGCATGGTGTCGAAGACATGGGGATGGCGTCTCACCAGTTTGTCGGCGATCCGATCGGCGACCGAGTCGAACGAGAAGAGTCCTTGCTCCTCCGCAATTTGCGCCACAAAGACAATCTGGAGCAATAAGTCACCGAGTTCGTTTTCCAGCACATCTTTTCCCTGATCAATGGCTTCGACAACTTCGTATGCCTCCTCGATGATGTATGGTTTGAGCGATTGGAGAGTCTGTTTGCGATCCCACGGACAACCCTGTTCGCTCCGGAGGGTCCGCATAATGGCGCGGAGTCGTTCGATTCCTGATGCAGTGGTCATTGTCAACCCCGCGGCGCGTTCTGTTTGACGAAGGAAGGCGGCACATAGAGATAGTCGCCGCTGAAACAGGCAGTGCAGAAGTGATCGGGATATTTCACGACATGGAGCAGGTCATCGAGCGAGAGGTGTTTAAGCGAGTCGGCAGAAAGATAGTCGCGGGTTTCTTCGATCGTTTTGTTGTTCGCAATGAGTTCAGCGCGCGTCGGGGTGTCTATCCCGTAGAAGCAGGGACCGGTGACACGCGGCGATCCGATGCGGACATGGATCTCTCTGGCGCCGGCGCCGCGTATCATGCGAACGATTTTGCGAAGCGTCGTTCCACGGACAATCGAGTCATCCACGAGCACCACCCGCTTTCTATCGAAGAAACGGGGAAGTGGGTTGAACTTCTGCTTGACCCCTTCGTCTCGCTTCTCTTGGTGTGGACTAATGAATGTACGTCCAACATAGTGATTGCGGATGAGCCCCATTTCGAAGGGGACCCTCTTTTCGGCGGCGTAGCCGAGCGCCACGAAGTTCGAAGAGTCGGGGACAGCCATAACCACGAGATCGTCGCCGCCCGGAAGATCATGGTCGTAGCGTGCAAGTATCGCTCCGATCCGCTTGCGCACCGCATAGACCGTCTCATCGAAGGTGATTGTATCAGGACGCGAGAAGTAAATTAATTCAAAGATGCAGTAGCGCGGCATAAGACTGTTCCTTCCCGCTATTTCTACTGGACGATTCCGTTTGAGACGGAGAATTTCACCCGCCATGACCTCACGGACGAATCTCGCACCAATGATGCCGAAGGCACATGATTCAGATGCGAAACAGGAACCTTCCGATGGAATCTCCCCACCTCCCTGCCACGTGAGGTGTCCCATCACGAGAGGACGGAAACCGTGAGGATCCCGAAACGCATAGAGATACTCGCCATGCAAGAGAAGTGCCGAGAAAGCGCCTTTGATTTCACGCTGGACAGCCGCGATCGCCTCTTTGATATCCATACCATCCGCCACACAGTGATAGACAATGAGTTTTGTGATAAGTTCCCCATCGTTGCTACTCGTAAAGGTAACTCCTTTCCCTTCGAGAAACGATCGCCACTCGGCATAGTTTACAATATCGCCGTTTGCACAAAAGGCGATTTTCGATCCATTAAGAAATTCTCCCTCATGTGGCTGGCTGTTAAGGACGTCACTCGAACCAGCGGTCGGGTAGCGGACATGCCCTATGGCGACGGTGCCGGTAAAGTGCTCGAATACCGCCGGTGTAAAGACCTGCTTGACAAGCCCCATTTGCTTATAGGTAAGAATGGTACTATCCGCGGTGCGCACCGAGATACCGCACGATTCCTGTCCGCGGTGTTGAATGGCAAAGAGAAGGTCGGCAACGTACCGTTCCGCCGATTCGACACCAAAAAGAGCGGCTATACCGCACACGAAACTCTCCTCCGGTAAGGTCAGTGACGCGCTGTTATAACAAAGGGAGAATAAAAAGCAAGGAATAGGAACCACCGTAGATTTTCTCCGATATCATTCACTCACAACCACCATCTCTCACGAAACCTTGACGGCCTTTCTCACCGTGGCTATTATTATATGCTCTGTCAAACGTGCGAGGGAGACATGACTCCTCCTATCACCGTTGAACGCATCTCGAAGATCTACCGGCATCCAATGAAAGTCTGGAAAATCATTCGTGCAGTGAACAGCCTTTCATTTTCAGTGGAATCCGGTGAAATCGTTGGATTTGTCGGGCACAATGGCGCAGGAAAGACAACCACGCTCAAGATGCTCATCGGACTCATCACTCCCACTGCCGGATCCATCTCCCTCTTTGGCCGGCACCCCAAAGACCCTGCCACTCACCGGCGCATCGGATTCCTCCCGGAGCGCCCCTACTTCTATGATCACCTCACGGGACGCGAACTTCTCTGTTACTTTTGCGGTCTATCAGGGATACCTTCCCGCGTTTCCCACGGGCTCATCGAGGCGACGCTCAAGCGTGTCGGCCTTGGAGATGCAGGCGGTATGCGTCTTGTCCACTATTCCAAAGGGATGCTCCAACGTATCGGTATTGCCCAGGCTATCATCCACGATCCCGAGGTCATAATCCTCGACGAGCCGATGAGCGGTCTCGACCCTGTCGGCCGGCGTGAGGTAAAAGAGATTATTCTTTCTCTCAAAAAAGAAGGGCGTGCTGTCCTCTTCTCTTCCCACATCCTCTCGGATATCGAGGATCTGTCCGACCGCATTCTCATCATCGAGGCGGGGGAACGCCGTTTCTTCGGGACGCTTCGGGAGATCGTACCCCACAGTGACCTTACGTGGCGCGTCTCTTTTACAACCCCGCCGGAAGAACGCGATGCCGTGTTTTCAATCTTCAATGAAGCCCGCCTCTTCAATGAGGTCTTTACTATCTCCCTCCGCACCGAAGAAGAAATGAATCAGACAATTCTTCGCCTTTTGGAACGGCGGTATACTGTCGTGGAGGCGGGTCCTCTCTATCCTTCTCTCGAAGAAATCGTTTTCCGTATGAAAAAGGGAAAACACTCCGGGGAGGACATCCATGGGTAACATACTTCTCATTGCGCGTTACACTTTTCTCGAGATGGTACGCCACAAGGCGCTCTATGCGTTTGTTCTTTTTGCCTTTTTCCTCATCGGGCTCGGTGTTGCCATCACCCAAATGACTATTGGAGACACGGTAGATATCATCAGTGACGTAGGGTTGGGTACAACCGAGTTGTTTCTGACCGGCGTGACTATATTTATGGGTATTTCGATCATTCAGAAAGAACTTTCCCTTCGCACACTCTACCCACTCCTTGCTCGTCCGGTAAGCCGCTCGCAGTACCTCCTCGGAAAGTTTTTCGGGATGACATTCCTCACTGTAGTGGGACTCGCCTTTATGGCGCTCGCTCTCTGGGGAATGCTTGCTTTCTACGGAGGTGCCGCCCGAATGGGAGGGTATCTTCCGGCACTGTACACCATCTTTCTCCAAACGCTCATCGTCATTGCGGTTGCGGTATTTTGCAGTTCCTTTGTGGAACCGGCGATCGGTGCTCTCGTCACCGTCTCTTTTTACATCATCGGTGCGACTTCCTACAGCCTTGCTTTTCTCATTACAAAATACACAAGGGAAACGACGAAGAAGGTGGTAACAGCACTGAGATACATCCTCCCCGACTTCAGTCATTTCAACATCAAAGACAACCTCGTCTATGGGAGAGGTCTGGAGGGTATAGATCTCGTACAGGCATCGCTGTACGCCGGTGCGTGGATCATCGTAGTCCTTTCTCTCTCCATCCTCCTCTTCAACAGAAAAGAGATCAACTGATGTACACTGCGGTTCTCGTCCGCTACGACGAGATAGGAACGAAAGGGAAGAACCGTCCGTGGTTCGAAGACATTCTTCTCGAAAACATTCGTCGGAGTACTGCCAAACTGGGGACAGCCCGAAAATTCCGTGGACGCATAGAAGTCACACCCTTTGGAGAAGAGAAGGTACCGGAGATTCTCTCCCTCCTTGCACTCCTTCCCGGGGTTTCCAGTTTCTCTCCTGCTGTCCGTCTCCCTCTCACCGCCTCGTGGGACGAGATAACTGCTGCAGCGCTTCCTTTTGCCGACCAGGCTATTGCCGAAGGACGCACCATATTCCGCGTCTCCTGCACTCGTTCGAACAAGCGCTACCCCCTTACCTCGCCAGAGATTCAAAAGAAACTTGCTGCTGCCGTTCTAACAGCCCGCGACAAACAGTTCACCGTGTCCATGACCCACTATTCTTTCGAACTCGAAATAGAGATCGCCGAAGATGCCATTTACCTTTTTGCCGAACGGAGACGGGGTACCTTGGGATTACCGGTTGGCTGCGCCGGCGAGGTGCTTACTCTCCTTTCCGGAGGCATAGACTCGCCGGTTGCCGCTTACCTCGCCATGCGGCGCGGCACGCGGACCCACTACCTCAGTTTCCACTCGCCCCCACACACAACCGAGGAAAGCCTGCGTAAACTCCTCGATCTCACCGCCACCCTCGCACGCTACCAAGGGAAGGGTTCGAAATTGATTATCGTTCCATTCATAGATATCCAACTGCTCATTCGGGCACGCTGTCAAGAGTCCTACCGCACCATCCTCTTCCGGCGCATCATGTTCCGCATTGCCGAACAGATTGCCAGACAACGCGGGTGGAAAGCGCTCGTCACAGGCGAATCACTCTCTCAGGTTGCTAGCCAGACACTCGAAAACCTCACCTGCATCAACGATGCAGTAGAGACGCTCCCCATTCTCCGCCCTCTCATTACCAACGAGAAACAGGAAACTATTGCCATTGCTCGGCGTATTGGTACTTTCGACATTTCTATACGCCCCTGCCCCGATTCATGTACTGCCTTTCTCCCTCGTCACCCGATAACCCGTGGACGTCTCGAAACAGCACGCGCCGAAGAGGAAAAATTACAACCGGAACTCGAAAGACTTATAGAACACGCACTCCAGCACCTCGTGGTACACGATGTCTAGCCATTTTTCAGTCAAGAAAAGCACCGTTCTCACCCCTCTCGTCACGGATGTCAAGCGCCTCCTCAGGCGGCATCGCCTCCATTCGGTGTGTGAATCAGCCCGCTGTCCCAACATCGGCGACTGTTTCAACAAAAAGACAGTCACTTTTCTCATTATGGGTAACCGGTGCACTCGAAACTGTCGTTTCTGCAACATCAGAGAAACAACCCAGCCCCTCCCTCTCGATCCCGATGAACCGACCAACATTGCGCAGGCAGCGATCGAATTGGGATTGCGCTATCTCGTGGTTACCTCGGTGACACGTGACGATCTCCCCGACGGAGGCGCCAGTCACTTCGCGCAGGTCATCACCGCTGTTCATCAGGCAAGCCCCTTCACCACCATTGAGGTGCTCACCCCCGACTTCAAAGGAGATTCTTGGGCGCTCGCGACTATCGCGGCGGCACGTCCTCATGTCTTCAATCACAACGTCGAAACTGTTCCTCGCCTCTACCCGCTTGCTCGTCCGCAGGCGAACTACGGGCGTTCTCTCCGTGTGCTCGCGGTTATGAAAGAAAAAGGACTGATTACCAAGTCAGGCTTCATGGTCGGCTTGGGAGAAGAGAGAGAGGAAATACGTGCAGTATTACATGACCTTGCAGCGGTTGGATGTGATATCGTCACCATCGGCCAGTACCTTCGACCCTCTCTTGCACACCTCCCCATCGTACGCGAGTATGCCCCCGAAGAGTTCGAGGAGATGCGTGCCTTCGCCTCGACGTTAGGATTTCGCGAAGTATACGTGGGACGCTTCGTTCGCAGTTCGTTCAATGCTGCGGATATCGCCTCCCGTATCCTTTCTTGAAATCGGATGGTGCTCCTGCTATAAGCCTCGAAAGAAGAGGAAAAAGCAAAAAAACAGGGGAGGTTCTCATGGTTACCAACAACGACATCGCAAAGGCAATGACCATCAAACTTGATTCGGTGCTACCACCTGATCCCGTGTTCGAGCCCGGCATTCGGCGCGCCCCAAAGCGGGAAATGACACTTACCAAAAAGGAAATCGCACTGGCCCTGAAGAATGCGCTCCGCTATATCCCGGAAGAACTCCACGAACAGCTCGCCCCCGAGTTTCTCGATGAACTCCTCACCCGGGGGCGCATTTACGGTTATCGCTTCCGGCCACACGGACGCATCTGGGGAAAACCGATAGACGCGTATCGTGGCAACTGCCTTGAGGGGAAGGCCTTCCAAGTGATGATCGACAACAATCTCGACTTCGATATTGCACTCTACCCCTATGAACTTGTTACCTACGGAGAAACCGGGCAGGTCTGCCAGAACTGGATGCAGTACCGTCTCATCAAAAAGTACCTCGAAGTGATGAGCAACGAACAAACGCTCGTGATACACAGCGGACACCCGCTCGGGCTCTTCAAGTCGAAACGCGATGCACCGCGCGTCATCACCACCAACGGCCTTATGGTTGGGATGTTCGACAACCCCGCCGACTTCAACCGCGCCGCAGCGCTCGGCGTCGCTAACTACGGTCAGATGACCGCCGGCGGCTGGATGTACATCGGGCCGCAGGGCATCGTCCACGGCACCTATAACACGCTCCTCATTGCGGGGCGGCTCAAGCTCGGCATCCCTACCGACGGCACTCTTGCGGGGAAACTCTTTGTCTCCTCGGGGCTCGGTGGAATGAGCGGCGCGCAGGGGAAGGCCTGCTGGATTGCCGGCGGCGTCGCCGTCATCGCCGAAGTGGACAAGAGCCGCATCGAGACGCGCCATGCACAAGGGTGGGTAACCCACATCACCACCACGCCGAAGGAGGCATTCGATCTGGCTCTTGGCATGGTAAAACGATCGGAGCGTGCCGCGATAGCCTTCTACGGCAATGTCGTTGACCTCCTCGAATATGCGGTCAAAGAAAAAATTGCGATAGACCTTCTCTCCGACCAAACCTCCTGCCATGCGGTGTACGAGGGCGGGTACTGCCCGCAGGGACTTACCTTCGAAGAACGGACCGCCATGCTGGCAAACGACAAGCCCCGTTTCATCGAACTGGTCAACCGGAGCCTCCGGCGCCACTTCGAACTCATCAAAACTCTCACCGCGCGCGGCACCTACTTTTTTGATTACGGCAACTCGTTCATGAAGGCGGTGTTCGACGCCGGCGTCACCGAGATCGCCAAGAACGGTGTCAACACCTACGACGGCTTCATCTGGCCGAGTTATGTCGAGGATATCCTTGGTCCCGAACTCTTCGACTACGGCTACGGCCCCTTCCGCTGGGTCTGTCTTTCTGGCAAAGAGGAAGATCTCATCAAGACCGACGCAGCAGCGGCAGAGTACATCAAGAACTGCCGCACCCCGCTCCGTTATCAGGACCGCGACAACTACCTCTGGGTCCGCGACGCAATGAAGAACAAACTGGTGGTTGGCACCAAGGCACGGATACTCTATCAGGATGCATGGGGACGAACCGCCATTGCCCTCAAATTCAACGAGATGGTGCGTAACGGCGAGGTCGGACCCATCATGCTCGGACGCGACCACCACGACACCGGCGGCACCGACAGCCCCTTCCGCGAGACCTCGAACATCAAGGACGGCTCGAACATCATGGCCGACATGGCAACCCACATCTTCGCCGGCAATGCTGCACGCGGCATGAGTCTCGTCGCCCTCCACAACGGCGGCGGGGTCGGCATCGGCAAGGCAATAAATGGAGGTTTCGGTATGGTACTCGACGGATCAGAGCGGGTGGATGCCATCCTCAGAAGCGCTATGCCGTGGGATGTCATGGGCGGCGTTGCGCGACGCGCGTGGGCACGCAACGAGCATGCCATCGAGACGAGCGCCCAGTACAACCGCGAGAACGCCGGACGCGACCATATCACCCTTCCCTTCATCCCGAAGGAAGAACTCATCGAAAAGACGGTAGCGACGAAGGTGAAGTAGCCGTTGTTAGTATCCCCGGACGAAAAGCAAGATAGCGATAGCGACGAAGAAGAACCCGAGCAGGCGTCGTATCCGTTTTGAGTGGCTCTGCACCGTCCATCGCGCACCGATCGCCGACCCGATCGCGACCATGATCGCGGCCGGTATCATGAAGCCCCACGGCGCCGCGGTGTGGATCAGGTGGGTCAACAGGCCGCCGATGCCGGTGGCGAGCGCGAGGAAGGAACTGGTCGCAATAGCAATCTTCACGGGAAAACGGAGAAAGATCACCATAAGCGGGAGCATCACGATACCGCCGCCGAGTCCCACCATGCCGCCGAAAACGCCCGACACGAAAGCAATCGGCAACGCAAGCGGCAAGTTGATGGTGACACGCTCGCCTGCGACGACCCGATCGAAACACCAGCGGTGACTGCTGAACGGCGTCTCGTAACATCCCTCCCGGACATCCGAGAACGCAAGGTGAAGGCCATTGATGAGAAGAAAGAAGGCAAACAATCCCAACAAGATATCCTCAGGAATGTATCCGGCACTCCAGCCTCCGCTGACACTGCCAACGAAAGAGAAAAAGGTAAGCACGAGAACAACGACGAGATCAACCAGTCCAGCGCGTACATAAATCAATCCCGAAAAAAGCGAGGTTACAGCGATGAGAAACAGACTCACCGTTGCCGCTTCGTTAAAAGATGCGCCGATGAACAGTTGGATCGGGGTGTAGACCGCACCGCCGCCAATGCCGAACATACCGAACACTACCGAAAAAAGAAAAAACAAGACGAGGGATGTAATTTGAGCGCCGTTCACGGGCGATCCTTGGCAAGCGTATGGTTTTTTCGTACTTCAGAGACGGCGGCAAGTAGTGCATCAGCAAACGCCTCGAGATAGGCTTTTTTTTGCATGAGAGATCGTTCCTTTGGATTGCTCAAATAGCCAACTTCGACCAAAAGCGACGGCATCCGCGCCCCGACGAGAACAAAGAAAAGCGCACCTTTCCGCCAATCGCGTAGCCGGACACCAAAGGAAGGCAAAACCTTTTCTAAACGATTGCCGAACGCGTCGGCGAACCTCCGTGAATCTTCGATATAGAAACTCATCGTCATATCAACAAGTATCGTATTGAGAAACGAACTGTCATTCGTTATCTGGTTTTCCACCCGCGCTAGTTTCTCGCCGTACGCATCGCTTCGATTGTCGAGGTGATAGACCTCTACACCCCCGACCTCAGGATCGCTATACGCGTTGGTATGGAGGGATACGAAAAGGTCCCCATCGTGACGGTTTGCGATGACCGCCCGTTCTTCGAGGGGAACGAAGCGGTCGTCTTCGCGGGTGAGCACCACCGTTATATTAGGGTAGCGCGCCGCCGCCCGCGCCCTGATGGTTTTGGCAAGCGAAAGTACAATATCCTTTTCGGCGACCCCTTTTCGAGATGCCCCCGGATCCTTCCCCCCGTGACCGGGGTCGAGAACCAATATAAAGGGTCGCTTCTTTGGTTTTTGCTGGACTGGAGGAGCGGACAGGACGGTATCTCTCTTTTGGGGGAGAAGAATCGGTCTCTGCGGTTCGGCAGGTATGGACTCTTCTGCCGGAGGCCCACCGATATAGTCTATCACCACTCGCCAGGGGTTATCGAGGACAAGGACATTGTATTTTTCGACCGTCCCGATATCGAAAACGATGCGGATGCCATCCTGCCTTTTTCCCATTCGTATCCCTTTGAGAAAACCGCCTGCTTCCACTGTCGGCAGAGTAAATCCTTCGGCGCTCGTCCTCTTGAGATCAACATAGATGCGATCATTCCCCTCCCCCACGAGGAGGTCGTACTTGAACTCGACCTTCTCCGTCGGCACAATGACAACCCGGACAGCATCTTTCGATGGATAGAGTGCTATCTCTTTGAGGCGAGGCACCGTTCCCTTCCCCTCAATGATGGATGCGAGAGATTGTTCGCTCTCTGCTCCCGCGGAAACCAGAGAAACACCGAGAAAAAGAGCAATGAGTCCTGCCGTGAAACTGCGGATCATCAAAAACCATACCCTGCCGCGAAACCGAGCCCAAACTGAATCTCCGGGCGGTAGTCGCCGGCGGCGCCGGCGGCACGGTCGAGCCGATAGCCGTTACCAAAGCGCGCCGAAACCGACAGCGTCTCGCTTATCCGGAACGAGGCAGAAAGCGCAAGGAGCGACCGACTGTGCATAATATCGAAGAGCCCACCCCTCCCAGCATCGGCGCGAGTGAAAAAGAGAGAGAAACGAAGAGCGTCGAAAAGCAAAAGATCACCGAATATGTTGACGCCGAACCTCCCCTTCCGGACACCGCCCGCCTCGGTGTCGAGGTATTCGTTCCATTCAACCGAGCCTCCGAGCGAGAAAAGACCGATCATGTGGAGGACGATATCGCCGTACAATCCCATGTACCACGGACCCGAACCAAGAAGCGACGAGGTGTGTACACGGTACTTCGTCTCCCCAAAGGCATAGTATTCACGTTCGATATCATAGAAGGTACCGAAATACTGTGGTGAATAGTTCCTTTCGTACACACGCCCCTCGAGCCGCGTATTCAGATGTATCTCATCGCTCGGAACCGGAATGGTAAAAGCATTCTTGAGGCCGATATGGATACCGTTGCCGCCGAACCGGAGAAGATTCCAATCGGCGTAGGGCGTTGCCTGCCACCAGCGGAAGGCAATCACCCGGAATGCGGCATCGAGACCAATCGCTGAATCGAACACGCGGTTAACGCGCCGTTTTCCCGCCTGATCACGGGTAATCTCTTCGGGCATGAAAAGGTCGGAGAACCAACTGACACCCACCTCGAGGTTGTTGAGGTAGGACTCCCTGTCCACAAAACTCCACGGTTTGAGGTAGCCGCGTCCACCCACTATCTCTGGAGGGGCGACATCGCTCGCCATGAGTTCTCCGCCAGCCCAGTCGGTTTGAAAGAGAGTATAGATGCCGCGGCTCGGGCGATTGATCCGTATTTCATTGAAGTAAGCACCGAGAAGCGTGCCATGACCGATGTAACGGTTCTCGTGGGGACCAAAGAAAAGGTACACCTCATCGTCCGGATGCCCGTACTGTGCATAGGTAATGAGCCGCACATAATCGCGCACGGCGTCCCAGTCATAGGTTGGCATGCCTGCAACCGTTTCTGTGTCTCCCTCCTTGTCGTAGACCACCCAGCGGAGTGGAATGGCGAAGCCGAACCCCGCCGGCTCCCAGCGGAATTCTCCGAAAACGGACAAACCGAAGAGTTCATCATCGTACTCGTGGGAGAAACCGGCTGTTGCTCCGACAAATTTAGTTTCATCGAAGCGCTCGAGCGGACGGTCGAAATCGAAATCAACCGCAGCAAGGACTATCGGGAATATTGCACAGAGCCCACCGATAAGGGTTCTCATCCCCACCCTCACCGCTCGCGTCAGAAGAGAATCTTGATCGCACTCGACGCACGTCGTGTCTTAAGCCACGATTCGAATGCCTTGTTTTGATTCATCTGGTAGAACATAAAACGAAGTTTGTCACGCACCTCGTGGAAAGGAGGGGGATCGTTCTTCTCCACCTTGTCGAGTCGTGCGATGTGCCACCCGAAACGGGTGCGGAACGGACGCGAAATCTTTCCAACATCGAGTTCAGCGACCTTTTCAGAAAATTTTGGATCCATCTCGTTGAAGCGGAAAGAGGGCAGACGTCCCCCCTGCCGCGCAGAGGCGTCCTCACTCCAGCGTCGGGCAGCCTCTTCGAACGAGATTGTATCATTTGTAACAGCCCGATAGATTTCACTTATTCGATCGTATGTCTCGGCATCTCCCGCCGGCGATTCGACCCTCAAAACAATGTGGGAAGCAGTGTAAATGACGGCACCGGAAAAGTGGCGTTTATAGAGATCCCGCAGAGTCGTTTCATCCACATCGAGCGTTGCCATCGCAATGTCCCGTTTAAGAGCAAGCACCTCCAGTTGCTGTCTGAGGATCTCGTTGCGGTAAGTCTCCCACGAAACACCTTGTTCGCCGATCTCCTCCTTGAGTTTCTCGACCGTGATACCGTTCTGTTCCGCGATATTCTCGACGGCGCGATCGAGTTCCACCTCACTTATGGTGATATTGCGATGCCTTATCTCCTGCTTGACGAGAAGATCGGCAACCAATTTGTCAACAACCTCTGCTTTTTTTTCGGCGATCTGCCGGTCGCTCACTCCGTCGGGAGCCGTCGGAGATATCTCCTTTTTGACATCATAGAGCGTAACGAAATCACCGTTCACTTTGATCGCAATAGTGTTGAGAAGACGCTCTGCCGCATTAAGCGGGAGAAACAGAAGAAAGAGAACGGTAAGGAATAAGGGCATTGGGAGCCAGTTACTTTTCCTCCGGAGCTTTTTGTGTCGGAACAGGTGTCGGAACCACAGGGCGGGGAACATCTTTTCCTTCCTGAGGAGTCGCAGATTTCTCTTGGGTGGGTGCCTGATTGGAAGCAGCGGGAGATACGGGAGCAATCGGCTGGCGGCTCTTTTCGAAATCCTGCGTGCTCTTCTCGACGCTCTCGGGGACTCCAAAGTCGAGCTTGGCAAGTGCCTCTTTGTTAAACCTAAAGTTGAGACCTTTCTTTATCTTTTCGAGAAGTTCATCATTCACGCTTTTCCTCTTTTCAGCCTTGAGTGTCGCCTCGATGCGCGGCTTGACTTCTTCGAACGTTTTCTCGACCTTCTCACGACGAGCGGTCAATTTAATGATATGGAAACCGAAAGGCGATTCGACGATGTCGCTGATATCGCCTATGTTTTTGAGCGCAAAGGCGGCATCGGAGAACTCTTTTGCCATCCGGCCTCCTTCTTCGGTCCTCTCGAAGAAACCGACATCGCCACCGCGCCGTTTGCTCCCTTCGTCTTCGGAATACTTTTCGGCAAGTTGGTTGAATGAATTGGGATCGTTCGCCTTTTTCTTCACCTCTCCCAGAATCTTTTTTGCCTGCGCCAGTTTTGCCTCGCGGTCTCCCTTCTTGTTCTTATCGAACTTCACAAGGATGTGGCTTGCCTTCACCTTCTCTGGTTGGATGTACTCCTTCTTATGTTCCTCGAAATACTTCTTCATCTCCTCTTCGGGGATGGTGATTCCTTCTTCTATCTCTTTCTGGAGCGTCACACTCTGGTAGTGGCGCGAGATGGTTGACTTGATCTTGGTGAGGAGCACCGGGTCCTTTAGCGCCCCCTTCTTGATTGCCTCACGGGCAAGTATTTCCCCTTCGAGAATCTTCCCCACCAATTCTTCTTTCTTTTCCGGCGTATTGTACCTCGCCTTCAAATAAGGGTTGAGTTGGTCGACATACGCTTTGAGATATTGGTCGGTAATCTTCACGCCGTCGAATTCAGCAATGACTTCTCCCCCACTCGAAGGGAAAAGGTCAATACTGTCGGCTGTCGAACCTTTACACCCGGTAAGCGCCAGCCCCAAACTCAACATGATGATGACAGTTACTTTTTTCACGGTACACCTCCTTACCTTATCGAAGAGATAAAACTCCCTTTTGCACCAAGAAAGCAACCTGTTGTATTGCAAAAGAACCTGAGTGTCAAGAATATCATTCCTTACTTCACTGTGCTTCGGCGTTGAAAATAGCATCGTACGCCATCACCTTTGTACGAAATGCCGTTTCATCCTGGGGCAAAAGACGCCTTTCCTCTGTTCCGTGGTACTGGAGTGGATCTATGATGCGGCGACTCTTCGGTCCATCGTACTGCAACTGGTAGTGGAGATGCGGCGCAAACGAACGTCCGGTGTTGCCAACATTGGCGATGTGGTCGCCGGCTGCAAAACGCTGTCCCGGCTTGAGGAGCACCTTGTCAAGGTGCAGAAGAATCATCCATACCGGCGGGTTGGTATCGAGACGGGCGAGCAGTGATTTCCCGTTGTAACGCACATTCCAGTTCACCCGCTCGACGACGCCTCCCCAGGGAGCATAGACCGGCGTACCGATCGGCGCTTTGAAATCAAGACCGTCATGGCGCGGGCGGCGATCCCGTAACAGCGAGGTTATCTGTATCCACGCCTTGATCGGCGGGTTTTTCATCATCTTTTCGACACGCCTTCCATCCACGTAATAGAAGGCAGGAAACGGCCAGTTGGATGCCTGGAACTGATAAAAACGTACCTCCCGCCCCAGTTTGACCGACTGGTAACTGAGCGCAAGCAGTTCCACTTCATCTGGGAGATCGGGACGATTGATTCGCTCATTTGGTGGCACAACGCGGAAGAGAAAATCGAGAGTGTCTCCAGGATAAACCTCGCGGCGCATGTCCACGAGCCACATCAGGTTCCGCGCCACATGCGCCGACAGTCTTTCCGCAAGGTTTCCGATACCAGTCTCCTGCGCCACCTGCGCAATCGAAGGGTTCTCAGAAAAGGTCGTGTAGAAAGATGCAGTAAGAGAAACCGATACGCGGTACACCTCATCTTTCTTCTCCGGCGGCGCCTCCTCCCTTTGCGCTGGCACCATCGTCTCGTCTTTCCCCGCGGGAGAGTCAGAGGGCACGGACAATGAGCCCGATGCCGGAGAGGATTCATCAGCGGAGGAGCCATGCGGCTCGCGTGTCGCAAAAAAGAGAATAGCCACGCCCACAAGCCCCCCAAAAGCACAAAAAAACAGTATGCGCCAATCAACAGCCGGGCGTTGGGACGATTTCGTCTCCGCGGACATCATAGGGGGACCCTCATTCCGGCTTCCAGATGCGGTCTGTCTCTATGAGTTTCTGATTGAGATACACAACCTGCAACAAGCCTTTCAGACGCTCCTTGAATGCTGGGTCAGCCTTTTCGGCAAGATTGTTGCGCTCGTCGGGGTCATCGCGCAGATCGTAGAGATATTCACGGTTGCTCCGGAGATGATAGACATACTTCCACCTCCCTCCCTCTATGACCCCGAGGTAGGTTCCATTGTAGGGCTGAATGAGAAAAATGGGATGCTGTGGTTTCCCAGAAAACATAGAAACGCCGCGGAAGTGGTGACGTTTTGGCCGGATGCCCACAAGGTCAAGCAGGGTTGGCGCGATATCCATCTGAGAGTATGCCCGGTCAGTGATCCGCCCCGGTTTGAACCGTCCCGGTGCAATGAGGAGAAACGGCGTCCGAAAGAACTCCTCGTACCACGCCGATTCATTGTGTTGGTAGCCATGCTCGTTGAGCGGATAACTATGGTCGCCAGTTACGATGACAATGGCATCCTTGAACTGGGGTCTCTTCGCAAGTTCCTCGAAGAAAACGGGCAACTGATCATCGGTGAGTCGTATGCTGTTGGCATAGTGCTCTGGCAGGCTCCTCGGGTTGGGATATATTTTTCGCTTTTCGGGGGGAACCTTATCGAAACGCATGTGGTTCATAACAGTATGCAAAATCACAAACACCGGTTTTGTCCCCGAAGCAATCTCCTCACGGGTATCGAGATACTCGAAAAAGCGGCGGTAGAACACCTGGTCTTCAACCCCCCACCCCCAAATGCTGCGCTTCTCCTCTTCGGAAAGGAAAGGAACGATGGAGAAAGCATCGTCGAAACCGTTCTTTTTGACGAAGTTCCCTGTATTGTCGAAGTTGATGTTCTTGTAAGCCTTGAAAAAAAGAGTGACATAGCCGTGATTACGTAATACCTGAGCGAGCGACTGAAAGTGAGTGCCTGTATAACTGGTAAACACCTTTTGCTTGAAACTGGGGATGAGCGAAAAGAGGGTGGCAAATTGTCCTTTGGAAGACTGGATTGAGTTTCCATAAAACCGTTCGACATAGAGCCCCTCTTTTATCTTTTCGTTGAAAAATGGCGTTAGCGGCTCACCATTCGGCGCCTTCTTCTCTACTACCTTCTGCGAAAACGATTCTATCTCGAGGATAAAAATGGATGGGAGTCGCGTCGGTGGACGCGAAGGAAAAAGAGAGTTGTCGGCCACAATGAAGGGGTAGGAATCCGGGTCCACATCAGAGGAAAGGTGGTAAAGGCTGTCACGGCGGAAATAATCGTACAGCGATCTTACCAACATTCCGAGGTCATCATGAACAGTGTAAGGACTCAGGAGAAGGAGCGAGTATATCGGCACGGCGGCAGCAGCGGCGATGATTCTCACTTTTCCCCTCCCTCGCTCCGCCGCAATACGCCGCCGAAGGAAAGGAACTGCGAGCGACACGACAATCACGGAAAAACCGATGAGAAGCACATGAATGCTGATGCTGTCAAGGATGACAAGGAGTGCCTCTTCGTTGAATGTCTCATCGGCATTGTCAAGAAACAAAGCGATATCAAATGGTATTTTGGCTCTAAAGTGGTAGGTGGCAAAAAGGTGGTACAGGCTGCTGTAGATACCAAAAAGGGTTACATAGGAACGAGGTCCCCACGAAAAGAGAGTACCCACGATAAACCAGAAAAGAAGTACTCCCAAAAAGCTGCCCCCCACGAAGGCACCATCTTCCACAGAGAGGGTGGGATGGATGACTCCCGAACGGGTCTGAAACGCAACATAGTTGAAGATGAAAAGCAGTGCAAGAAGTGCAAACGAAAGAGGCACTCGCGCAAGGAGTCCAACAATTGCATTTTTTACGCGGTATCCGTACCTATCAACCACTTTTTCTCAACGTGAAAGATGTACCTTCCCATTCGCCGGTACATCCTCGGTGACCCAGGTATTGCCGCCGATGACGGCGTTGCGACCTATCGTGATGCGTCCCAGCACTGTCGCATTGGCATAGATGACGACACCGTCCTCGACGATAGGATGCCGGGGGACTCCTTTGATCGGTTTACCATTTTCGTCCAGTGGAAATGACTTGGCACCAAGCGTGACGCCTTGATAGATTTTTACCCCCTTCCCGATAATCGTCGTTTCGCCAATGACAATACCGGTTCCATGGTCCATAAAGAAATGCTCCCCTATCTGAGCTCCCGGGTGGATATCTATGCCGGTTTTTGTGTGTGCCATCTCAGTAATGATACGCGGAATGAGGGGAACTCCGAGGAGGTAGAGTTCGTGGGCTATGCGGTAATTGGCCATGGCATAGATGGAAGGATAGCAATAGATCGTTTCTCCGTAACTTGTGGCCGCAGGGTCCCCCTCGTACGCGGCTTCGACATCGCTCGCAAGCAGACGCCGCACCTCGGGAAGGCGCTCGACAAACTTCGACGCAGTGTCCCGGGAGGTCTCCTCGCACCGACGACACTCCTCGGCCGTGGTAATTTCGCACGAGAAACAGCGACCGCGCATAATCTCTTCGGCAAGCAGGCGATGAATGCGGTCAAGTTTCGCACCGATGTAGTAGCGGAGGGTTTCAGGGGTAAAGTCCGATTCGCCAAAATAGCCGGGGAAGAGAACTTGTCGAAGAAGTTCCACAATTTCTGCAAGCCGCTCAACCGATGGCATCGGCTTGTTGTTGCGCGAAAGGTGAGCAAGCGATGCATAGCCGCAGATTTTCGAGAGTTCTGCAACAACTATATCAAAGCCACTATGCGACTCTGTCATGGAGAAGCCTCCTTTTTGGTTTGCGGGGTCATTCTAGGAAAAGAGAGGTCAAAGTCAACGGTAAAACGGAGAAAAAAACCCTATGATTCCTCGAGGCTTCCAATAACGCCGGGAACGATGATGGTTACTTTTTGTTCGTCGAGCACGGCGCCCGACTGGGCGTCAACGATGGAGATAATGGCCGTAAAAACCTGCGCGTGGTCGAGCGGCGCAGCGCAGGTATCGTTCTCGGCGTAGACGGTGAAGGTCAGTTGCGAGCCGGTGGCGAGCGGATTCGAGGTGCCGGTGACGAAATTCGTAAACCCGTTGTTGTAGGCGGCGCCGTTGAAGGAAGCCGGGGTTGCCAGCGGCGCACAATCGTCTCCCGGCGGAGCGATGAAGGCGAGCGACTCGACTTTCTTGAGGAAACAGGCAGTATCGATCGTGCCGCTGTCACCGTCGTCTGTTGGGCGGGCGTAAACATCGAAGGCAGCATATTTGACGAGCGCGTCTATCCCGTTCACGACCGCCTGATCGAGGCCGGTGCCGTTCTCGTTCACCGTGTACATGAGCGTTGTCCGTCCCGCCCCGGCGCAGGCGGGGACCGTCGCGCCGGTCGCCTCGGAGAGCACCGTGAGTTGACTTTCGGCCGTCGTGCTGTCACAGCCGCCGGTCGAAAAAACGCTTATCGCCTTTATCCCTTTGTCGTTCAGCGCGGCAAGCGCGGTCACGGCGTCGGCTCCCCGCTCATGGCTCGGCGCGTCGGTGATGTGGATAACGATTGGTATTGCACCGGGACGCCATCCGCCGTTCACGGCAAGGTTGTAGAGCGAGAAGACGCCTGCCTCGGGACAATCGCCGCCATATTCGGCGCTGAGGCCGTTCACGGCGAGTTGCGCCGCCATGAGATCGGTCGTGGGATTGCAGAGGATCATGTCGAGTTCGTCCTCGTCCCGAAACTGTGCGACACCGAAGGCGCTGTCGGCTACCCGAAGCCGCACCTGTGGAATGATAACGCTCGAAAGCGAGTGCTTGAGGTTGTAGAGTTCGCCGTCCATCGAGCCGGTCGTATCTACATTGAAGAAGATGTCGGCTTTCTGGACCGAGGGGGTGAAGGTGAGGATGTCGGTCTTTTCCGGGCCTTGGTAGGGCAGTTCGAAATAGAAATCTATCCCCGGTATGTCGGTGACCCCTTGGGTGGGATCGCACACCTTCGAGCCAACCGCCTGTTCGGCGAGGTCGCTGAAGCCGTCGCCATCCACATCTGCCCATACGCGGCCATCCCTTTGCAGGTTCGGACAGATTACCTCTTGACTGTCGGGAAGGCCGTCGCCGTCGCTGTCGAGGTCGAGGAAGTCGTAGTGTCCGTCACCGTCGGTATCGGCCGGTTCCGCTGCGGGATTGGCGGGTTGCTTGCAGTCTGGGAAGCCATCCCTGTCCGTGTCACGGAAAGTGGTGCCTGCTTTTTCGATGCAGTCGGGGATCCCGTCACCATCGGCATCACTGTCGAGGTAATTCGGTGTACCGTCTCCGTCAGCGTCTTTCATCCCTTCATAGCGATCGGCAATCCCGTCACCGTCGCTGTCCTCGTCGAGGTAGTCGGGTGTACCATCCCCATCGTGGTCCACGCAGGGCTGGGTGGGGCACTCGACGCTGTCGGGGATAGTGTCACCGTCGGCGTCGAGATCGCGGTAGTTTGGAACACCGTCGCCATCGACATCGCCCATCCCCTCCACCGCGTCAGGGATACCATCGCCGTCGCTGTCGGTGTCCAGATAATCGGGGGTGCTGTCATGATCGGTGTCCACCGGAATTCCGTTGGGCTTCTCGATGCTGTCAGGAATCCCATCACCATCCGCATCGCCATCCCCGGCGGTATCTTCATCGCTGGGCATCATCTCATCGTCGCTCACATCATCGGCAGTAGCCTCATCCTTTTCGGCGGAAAGATCGCTCTCGGGAAGGCCTCCCTCTTCAGGAAGTATCCCCCCGTTGCCGTCGGACGATATCTGTTCGGCATCGGAGGCAGCATTCGTTTGGTGATCGTTGCATCCGACAAGCACGGTGAGGAGCACCCCGAGAATCGCAGAAAGCGCTATCCGCCATTCCATCTTCGCCTCCCTCATGGCAACACAATCACTCGCCGCAGCCACGCATCGGCGAGTGTCGTCGGATTGTAGTCCCATATCCACATCGGTTCGTTACCCACGATGGCATCTTCGTAGTAGGGAATGAAATCACCGGGACAGCGGGGATAGCCGCAGGCGGTGCTGGTCCACGGATAAGCACCGAGATTTCCCCACTTATCAATCGGTGTCGAGCCCGTGATCCCCGCCCGTATGCCGGGCCCCCACCCGCTGTCGTCGAACCACTTGTCGCACCAGTCGGCATTGGGCCCCTCCTGAACCGTCGGGAAGTAGCGCCATTCGGTGGCGAACCACTCGGGATCCGCCGGGGTATAGGCGATACCATCGTCCGGCGGCATGACCCCATCGGTCACATAGGTCTGTCCGTTGACCGTAATGGTCGCCATGAAAGCGGAGATCACCATCCCGGTATCTATCCCATGAACACCGACGGCATTCGCGCCCGATTCCATCACCACCGTATAGGTATCGGCACGCGTCCAGTTACCATAGTTAGGACCAAGCGGAAGCACCATTTTGCCATTGACACAGAGGTCAACCAACTGGTCATCAACCGTAATGACGATAGTTGCGCGATACTCTTTCCGATTGTCGCAGTCGTAGTCCTTTCCCTCCTGATGGATCGTCGAACCGGGGTAGATGTTCGGATCCTCATCATCGCAGTCGAGCACGCCGTTGGGGCAGATGGGCGGTTGACCATACACAGGCATCGTGATGTCGCACCAGCCGTCGCCGTCGTCGTCGCACCCCTCATCAATCTGGGTGTTACCATTGTTGTCAACGCCGTCGCATATCTCGACCGGCGGCGGGACATCCGCATCGGGCATAAGGGCGTCACTGTCGGTCGTTTCGGGAAGACACTCCCCGCCGGTACACACCGTGTCCTCTTCACAGAAGTAGGGCTTCCATACTCCGTCGGTACAGGTGATGGCGATATTTTTCCCGAATTGGCACACCTTCTTCCCCTCCTCGTCGCACGGCGCGCCGGACAGCGACCGGAGGCAGGCCGAGGAGGCACCGTTGAACTCCGCCGACGGCGCGCCGAACTGAAGACAGATATAGCCGAGATCCTCACGGCAGTCTGCATCTTCCGAACAGTTTACCTCGAGACAGGTACCGCTCCCGCGATAGCCGAAATCCTCGACCTTGGGGCCGCAGGCGTATGCCTCGGTCGAAAGATAGGGAGCGCAGGCCTCTTCAGCGACACTGCATTCCCCGTGAGAAGCGCACGCTTTCTCGAAGCAGGGTTCGAGAAGCAGGTCGCCGTCGTCGATGAGGGCATCATCGTCGGTCAGAAATTCGTCGACCACCGCGACATCCCCATCGAACTCTTCATAGTCCTTTATGTCGCTTATGTCCTTTTCGTCTTTTTCCCCATCCCCGTCATCGTCCTTTTCTTCGTCAAGATCGGGGAGTAGATTCTCATCGCTGTCGCTCTTTTCCCCGTCGACCACTAGGTCGAAGTCCCATTGGATATCGGTGCCGGAAGATGGTTTGCCGCTGTCGCAGGCGACGAAGAAAATAAGCACGAACAACAGGAACGAACTAGAACAGAGCATGTTTCCCCTCCTTACCCGACCTATTTTCTCCTCATCATCTTGCCGTCGTTCTTGACGATGGTGCGCGCCGGGATGACGCCGCGGACGCTCGTGAGTGGATAGATGACACACTCCTTCCCCACGAGGGTGCCGGGGTTGAAGACGGCGTTGCAGCCCGCTTCGGTGTGATCGCCGATAATCGCCGAGAACTTTCGCAGACCGGTGTCTATGAAACCATCTGCGCACCGAACGGTCACGGTACCAGGAACTGATTTGACATTGGAAAGTATCACGCCGGCGCCGATGTGCGACTTGTAGCCCATCACCGAGTCGCCGACATAGTTGAAATGCGGTATTTGGACGGCATCGAAGATGAAGGCATTCTTTATCTCGCACGAGTTGCCGATGATGCACCCGTTGCCGATGACGGCGCTGCCGCGGATGAAGGCGCCGTGGCGTATCTCAACATCACGGCCGATGATCGCGGGACCGTTTACCGACGCGGTGGGGGCGATGGTGGTCCCCTCCCCCACCCAGAGGTCGGGAGCAATCTCGCGGTAGCCGGCGGCGGCAAGTCGTTCCCGCACTGCGAGGATGTAGCCGGTTATCTTCGGCAGGACCTGCCAAACGAACTCCATCCCGTCGAAGATGTCGGCGAACTCGCTTTTGGTAAGGTCAAAGTACTCATCGGCACGAAACATAGAGACCTCCTCTTCTGTTGACCATCATAGGAGCGAAAAGAGGGTGTGGGGCACCCACAGGAAGAGCGTGTAAATCCAGCGCGCCGGGATGAGGAGCAGGGAGAAGGCGCCCGTCATGAGCAGGATAATCAGGATGAAAAATCCCACGCGCTCAATCTTCATGAAAAACGCGTCGAAGCGGTAGGGGGGCAAGATGCCCATAAGTATCCGGGACCCATCGAGAGGCGGTATGGGAATAAGGTTAAAGAGCGCGAGGTAGATGTTTATCCAAACAAAGGCGCTTGCTAAAAACATAAGGAACTCGCTGGGGAAGAACTGCTGTGTTGCGACGAGGAGAAAACTACCGAGAAAGGCGAGTATGAGATTGGAAAGTGGCCCGGCGAGCGCAACCCACATCATTCCCTTTCGAATGCTGACATACGGATAGAAGTTGTAGGGGTTGACTGGCACCGGTTTCGCCCATCCGAAGACGAATCCTCCCATCACAATGCCGATAAGAGGCAGGATGACCGTCCCCAAGAGGTCTATGTGATGAAGCGGGTTGAGGGTGAGCCGTCCCGCGTCCTCAGCCGTATAGTCACCGAGCCGTCTGGCGACCCACCCGTGTGAAACTTCGTGGACGACGACGCTGAACAGAACGGGAACCGCCCAAATCCCTATCTGCATGAGTGTATCATGTCCCATTGGTGCCTCCTCCTAGTCTTTTACGTGGGTGTAGTTTCCGAAACTCTTCCCTGATATGCTGTTGTTCGACATGGGTGTATATCTCGGTCGTGTTGATGCTCGCATGACCGAGGAGCATCTGAAGCGATCGAAGGTCGGCCCCTCCTTCGAGCAAGTGGGTGGCAAAGGTATGACGTAGTTTGTGCGGCGATATGTCCTTTTCTATTCCTGCCTTCTTCGCGTACTCCTTGAGTTTCTTCCAAACCCCCTGCCGCGTGAACTTCTTGCCGCTCTTGTTGAGGAATACGACATCGCTCCACGCACCCGGTTTCATGAAAGTATGGCGAACCTTCTGGAGGTACGGTTCGAGATACTGCGCCGCATCGTCACTGTAGGGAACGATGCGCTCCTTCGAGCCCTTGCCGAAGACCCGGATCAGACGCTCGCTCGAGATAACATCACCCACCTTGAGGTTGACTAGTTCCGAGACACGAAGTCCTGATGAGTAGAACAGTTCGAACATCGTCCGATCGCGGAAGCCTTCGGGCGTCGCAGTATCTATGACGCTTAGGAGGGAATTCATTTCTTCAGGCGAGAGAAAAACCGGCAAAGTACGCGCCAGTTTGACCGGCTCCATCGCGGTAATGAGGTCGGCTCCCATTCCTTCTCGGTCGAGAAGAAACTTGAAGAAGCCGCGAAGCGCCGATATCTTGCGTGCAAGCGACCGGTCCTTGAGTTTGAGATCTTTCGATATCTCCACGAGATACTCGGTGAGTGTCCCCGGATCGAGCGCCGAAATTTCGGTGCCCTTCTCTACGAGCCATCTCAAAAACTGTTCGAGGTCGCTCTCGTACGCCGCAACACTATTCTTAGAGAGGCGTTTTTCTATCTTGATGAAATCGAGATACCAGGTCAGTCGGCGTTTATCGTGTTCGGGTATCGTTACGTTGTCTTCCACAAACGGTCCCCTACGTAGACCTTCGTCCCAGAAGTGACAAACAACTCACCGACCCATCCGTCGGGAACTGCCAAAACAATGGTAGAACCCATATTGAAACGGCCTATTTCTGCAAGTTGAGAACAATCTGTGTTGACCGAGTACCACACCCCCTTTTCTGCAAGGTTCCCCGCAATCGTCTCGATACTCCCGACAAAGGCCGCTCCTACCGCAACATAATACCATTCGTGCGTTCCGCTCCGGCACTTCAGGGTTACGCGTTCATTGCAAATGAAAAGATCGGATATCCTCTCTACCGAAAAGGGATTGACAGGGTAGAGTCTCCCTCCATCGCGGCGCGCCGCAGTAATGGTCGCCGCCACTGGCAGATGAAAACGATGGTAGTCGCGCGGCGATAGATAAAAGACGGCAACGCGCCACCCTTTCGAAAAGTCGAGGGTGTCGCCCACCAATGCAGAAAGCGAGTAGGAACGTCCCTTCACCTGAGTGACATGATCGTCACAGACTCGCTCGCACACCGTAAGGAGACTATCCGCAGGAGAAAGGAACCAGTCATCCTCTTTTTTCAGTGGCCTGCGCATCGGATTCAGCGACCGAGTAAAGAAAGCGGAAAGACTCGGATAGTCACCAATCTCTCCGGCGAAGTCGTCCATCATAATTCCATAGTACCGTGCAAAGAGGGCTATCAGGCGGCGCACCAGCCAACGGGGGCGTTCGATGCGCACGAGATACCCATACCAACGGCTCAAAAAAGGAAAAGAAATGAGATACAGAAACAAACGACGCACATCACCTCCACAAAGCCACCATGAAAAGCATTATAGCGACTTTCACGCAAGGCACAACAAATTGAGAAGAGATACTCGGATCCCTCTCAGTAGTTCGTCGCTGCCGCGGTACCAGCCGCTCCGTTGCCGCCAGCGCTTCCGGCATTGAGCGAAAGACCGCCGGCGCCGCCTTGGCCGCCCGAACCAACCGTTACGGTGTTGCTTCCATAGGACGGTGTCGTCTGGTTGTTGTGGATGAAGATGCCATAGGAGACGCCGCCGCATCCGCCGCCGCCGCCGCCGCCATGGCCGCCGTTACCGCCCTTGCCGCCGGCGCCGCCCTGCCCCATCGCAAAGGCCCACTGCCCCGCGACCTCGCCGCGGGCGCCGCCGTTACCGCCGACGCCCCCAACACCGCCGTTGCCACCGTTGCCGCCTTGGCCGCCCGACCCGCCGTACACAGCATTGTTCTGTATCACTGGGTAGTTCGATGTCGGCGAAGTGAAGGTGATGAAGATACCAAATGACCCACCGCCGGCGCCGCCGCCAGCACCACCGGCGCCACCGCAGCCGCCGGACCCGCCGCCACCGCCGGAACCACCGAGGGCGTCATCGGTACCAGAACAATCCTGATTCACATCGGCACCGCCGCCTGCGCCGCCGCCACCACCGCCGCCGCCATGGGTGCCGGCGTTGCCGCTTGGTGCGGCTGGCCCAACCCATTCGCCGCCCGACACCGAGCCGATGGAGGAGGCACATCCCGATACCGCGGCGGCATGAGAGCCGTCACCACCGTTACTTCCCGGCATTGCAGTGGCCGAATAGCCGCCGCTGTAGAAAGTGCCGCAGTTGGTCGAGTAGCGGTCATACCCTCCCGCACCACCGGCACCGGCGCTCCCGCCGCCCGGGCCACCGCTGTTGCCGGCGCCCCCGCTCGGCTGCTGGTTGTTGTTCGAGGGGCAGACAGCACCGGCGCCTGCGCCGCCACTCACATTGACGCCGCCGCAGATCTTCACGCCACCGTCTCCTGCCGGTCCTTGGTTGCCGGGAACCTGCGGAAGTGCTTGGCACTGCGCCAACTGGAAGACATTGGTTTCTATCGTGTTCTGCCCGGCGTTTCCATTCACGCCGTTGTCGCCATCGGCGCCTTTCGCCCCCGGTGCACCCGGACCGCCGTACCCGCCGTAGATAAGGTTGTTACGGACCGTCAAGACCGAGCCGGTATTACGGATGTAGAGAGCATACGAATTGCCGCCCGCGGTGTAGTTGACCGGACCATAGATGACAAATCCTTCGAGTACGGTCGGCTGGGTAAGTCCGATTGCAGTCACTGTCTTCTTGTGGGTGCCGGTTGCCGTGGTACCGCGGATAATCGTCATCGTCGAGGAGAGGTGCCGCTCCCAGTTGTCGAAGCGATAGCCGCCGTAGAGCGAGATGCCGCTCACGAGGTTCATCGTCTCGTCGTACTGAGCATCGGCGACGATAACCTTCGTCCGTCCGGTTGCCTGCGCCCGGGCGATACCGTAGGTAATCGAGGCACACGGGTAGTTGCCGACACCAGTACCGAAGGGACCGAAGCCGCAGCCAGCATCATCGGCGGCATTCGTGCTTGCCTTCCCGACGAATATCGCGGTCGTGTCGAGGAGGAACTCGCAGCCGTCGTCGGGGACGCCATTCAAATCGAAGTAGCCGGGGTCACAGCGCATGACACAGATAGGATTGCCGGTCGCATCGCACTCACCATAGGCATGGGGTTTGTCGTAGATTTCGGTGCAGTCAGTTGAACAATTACCGCACGCGGTATGCGCCGCATACTTCCCTTCGGTGTTCTTGAAGGGATCGTCGGCGATGCCGTTGCAGTTGTCATCGAGATAGTTGCAGGTCTCGGCCTGCGGCACGCCCGGCACGGCATTGCAGACAACGCCGTTCATTCCGTCGCAGACATAGAAACCGGCACGACGACAGACACCGTCGCCCGCATAGCAGACATCGTTCTTACAGCACACTGGATCTTCCGCGTTACAGCCATCCGTATTCGTACAGATCCCTTCGTTACGAACCCACGGATCGTCCACACGCCCGTCACAGTCATTGTCGAGATCATCGCAGGTCAGTTCATTCGGAGATTCGGTCGGAAGTCCCGGCGTTGCATCACAGGCCACCCCCGCGCCGGCACAGACATAGATGCCGGCGTTGCGGCAGACACCGAGCCCTTCATAGCAGACATCGTTCTTACAGCAGACCGCATCTTCCGGATTACAGCCGCTCGTGTTCGTGCAAATGCCGCTCTCCCGCACATAGGACTCATCTGTCTTTCCGTCACAGTTGTTGTCGAGGCCATCGCAACTTACCTCAGGATTCTCCAGAGGAGTTCCGGGCACTGCGCTGCAGGCAACCCCATCGCCCGCCCCGTTGCAAATGTAGACACCGGCACGGAGACACTCGCCGATGCCCGCGTAGCAGATGGTATAGAGCTGCGCGGCAAAGGGCTCGTCTACCTGTCCGTTGCAGTCATTGTCGAGCGCATCGCACTTCGTTTCGATTGCCTCATAACGGCTGTTGTTGGCGAGGTACTCGGCGGTGCCGCAGGGTCTCCATCCGGCTGCACCACCACACGATTTCTTCGCGCCGTAGCAGACACCGGTCTGTTTCTCGCAGAAGGGGGCGAAGGGCGCCAAGTTGTCGTCAACCACCCCATCACAGTCGTTGTCACGCCCGTCGCAGAGTGACTCCTGCCCCGCCTGGTAGAAGGGACTATTGGCCGCGTACTCGTTCGATCCGCACGGAAGCCAGCCGGAAGCGCCGCCGCAGGTCTTGCGCGCACCGGCGCAGACGCCGTTCTGATTATCGCAAAGCGGCCGCGTAAGCCCTTCATCGATCTGTCCGTCGCAGTCGTTATCGAGCCCGTCGCATATCTCGACACCGTTGTTGGTCACCGTACAGGCATACTCACAGTCGTTCGGATTCCCATCGAGGTCGTACCAGCCCGGCTCACACCCGCCGAGACCGCAGACACCGCCGATGCATGTCGGGAGTTTGTGGTTCGCGCCGTAACAGATGATGTTGCACCCGCCGCAGTTGTTGATGTCGTTCTGCTTGTTGACCATCTCGTCAACCCGTCCGTTACAGTCGTTGTCACGGTTGTCGCAGAGCGATTCGGACACCTGATAGTAGACCCCCTCGACGCCGCCCGCCGCGTAATCTTCCGCGGTGCAAGATGCCCAGTCGCCGCCCACACACCGCTTGCGCGCACCGGCGCAGACCCCCTGCTGTTTCTCGCAGAGCTGCCGCTCGCTGAATGGGATGTCGTCCACGGTGCCGTTGCAGTCGTTGTCGAGTCCGTCGCACTGCGCTCCCGTTTCTCCCGTGGCGCTGTAGAAGGGGCTGTTCGCTGCGTAGTCATCGCTCGTGCAGGCAAGCCACGTTCCCGACTCGCATCGCTTCCGCGAGCCGGCGCAGACGCCGTTCTGGTTGGCACAAAGGGCGCGGTTCCCGAGCGGGATGTTGTCCACTATCCCATCACAGTTGTTGTCGCGGTTGTCACAGAGGGTCTCCTCCGGTGACTCGAAGTACATCGAGTAACTGCCGTAGTCGCTCGTCGTGCATGGCCGCCACTGGCCGTTTACACACGACTGCTTCGAGCCGGCGCAGACCCCTTGCTGGTTCTGACAGTTGAGGCGGAGAGCGAACGGGATGTTGTCCACCTGTCCGTCGCAGTTGTTGTCCTTTCCATCGCAGAGCGTCTCATCGCCCGTCTCGTAGGTGGGATCGTGCAGGAGGTAGTCGCTGTTGGTGCAAACCGCCCACACCCCATCCACACAGCGGCGGAGCGACCCCGCGCAGACGCCGTACTGCTTGGCACACGGCAAGCGGTAGGCATCAATGACATTGTCTACCACTCCATCGCAGTTGTTGTCGAGGTTGTCGCACTTGAGTTCATCACCATCGTCGTAGGCCGGATGGTGGTTGAGATAGTCGTTGGCAGTGCACGCGCTCCATGCCCCGTTCACACAGCGCTCTTTCGCTCCGGCGCACACACCATCCTGTTTGGCACAGGCGGGACGGTAGGCCGCTGGGATGATATCAGTGAATCCGTCGCAGTTGTTATCGAGCCCATCGCAGTGCGTCTCGTCACCCTCTTCGTAGGCGGGGCTGTTTTCAAGGTAGGCGGCCGCGCCGCATTCCTGCCAGACACCGGCGACACACTGCCGCTTCGCTCCCGCACAGACGCCCGTCTGATTCGGGCAGTCAACCCGAGCCGCAGGCACGACATTGTCCACGATCCCATCGCAGTTGTTGTCGGCATTGTCACATCGCACCTCGTCGCCTTCATCGTAGAGCGCCGAGTGGTTGAGGTAGTCGGTGTAGGTGCACGGCTGCCAAGCACCGTTCGCACATGTCTTCGAGGCGCCGGCGCAGACGCCATCCTGAAGTTCGCACGGTTCGCGGTAGCCTGCCGCGATGTTGTCTACGAGGGTATCGCAGTTGTTATCGAGGCCGTCGCACTTCGTCTCGCCACCCTCCTCGTAGGCGGGGTTGTGCGCCCGGTAGTCGTCGGCGGTGCAGGCAAACCAGGTACCATTGAAACAGCGCCGCAGCGCACCGGCACAGACACCGTTCTGGTTGTCACACGGCAGGCGCAGGCTGTCATCGAGGTTGTCCACCGTCCCATCGCAGTTGTTGTCGAGACCGTCGCACTTCACCTCGAATGCTCCCGCCTCGTAGGCGGCATTGTGGTTGAGGTAGTCGTTGTCGCCGCAGTCGCGCCACGCACTTTCGCTACAGGTCTGGCGCGCCCCGGCGCAGACACCTTCCTGTTTGGTGCAGAAAGGACGATTCACGAAAGCAATGTTGTCTGCCGTTCCATCGCAGTTGTTGTCACTACCGTCACAGAGCGTTTCGGCGCCCTCTTCGTAGGAGGCGTTCGCCTCGAGATACTCCGCGGCAGTACACGCCGTCTGCCAACTACCTGCGATACAGCGACGCTTCGCCCCGGCACAAGCGCCGGTCTGGTTCTCGCAGAGCGGCCGGAGTGCCGGATCAATGTTATCCACCGTGCCGTCACAGTTGTTGTCGAGGTTGTCACAGAGGGTTTCCTCCCCCACCTGATAGGCGTTATTGTGGTTGAGGTAGGTCTGGTCGGTGCATTCAACCCACGCGCCGCCGGAGCAGGTTTTCTTCGATCCGGCGCAGACGCCCGCCTGCTTGGCGCACGGCGCCCGATCCGCATCGGCGATGTTGTCAACGAGGCCATCACAGTTGTTGTCCTTCGCGTCACAGGCGCTCTCTGCCCCCTCTTGATAGTCGGGCGAGTGGAGCAGGTAGTCTTCCGCCGCGCAAGGCACGAAGACACCGTTTACACAGCGCTTCACTGCGTCCAAGCAGACACCGGTCTGGTTCTCGCAGAGCTCCGCCGCCGACGGCACCACATTGTCCACCGTCCCATCACAGTCGTTGTCGAGCCCGTCGCACTTCGTCTCGGTGAGTTGATACTGGTTGTTATGATCGAAGTACTCGGCATACCCGCACTCCTTGGGTGCGCCATTCTCGCAAACCGTTCGCGCACCAGCACAGACGCCTGCCTGCTTCGGGCAGTAGGGACGGTCTTCGAAGGCGATATTGTCAACCGCACCGTCGCAGTTGTTGTCCTTCCCATCGCAGAGAGTCTCCTTCCCCTCCTCGTAGAGCGGCCCGTAGTCGGCGGCGATGCAGTCACGCCAGGTACCGGTCGCTGAATCGCAGGACTTCACTGCGCCGAGACAGACTCCGTACTGATTCGGGCAGAGCGGACGGATGCCAGCCGGAATGTTGTCCACCTGCCCATCGCAATCGTTGTCCATGCCGTCACAGGTCTGCTCGGTTGGCTCGAAGAAGGGACCATATTCGGTGGGGCCACAGAGTGACCAGCCGAGTTCGCCCATACAGGTACGCACCGAGCCGGCACAGACGCCGTACTGCTTCGGACAAGGATTCGGATCGAGGTGGTTGTCCACGATGTCGTCACAGTCATCGTCGAGTCCGTTGCAGATCTCCGGTTGCGGGTCAACGACCGGTGCCGAGCAGATGGTGGGTCCGGCCGGATTGTTTGGGTCGCACTCCTTCACACCGGTGCGACGGCACATGCCGACCCCCGTCTCACAGACCGTTCCCTTGTCATCCCAGAGCCCGGTCGGGCTGTTGTCAATTAGTCCATTGCAGTCGTTGTCGAGCCCGTCGCATACCTCCGCCTGAGGCTCTTTTGCCTTCGCGGTGCAGATAAGGTCACCCAACGGATCCGCAGGATTGCAGATGTAAATACCACTATCCTGACACTGGCCGATGCCGTCGTAGCAGGCGGTACCGCGGAGTGGCCATGGCTCATCTATCCGTTTGTCACAGTTGTTGTCACGGTTGTCGCAGATTTCGAGCGCCCCCTCGTGGATGGTCGGGTCGCTCTCGTCACAGTCGTAGGCTGGGCACTGAGCGCCGATACCGGCGGCATCGCCGTCGATGTCCATGCAGCAGACGCCGCTGTCTGGGAAGCAGGCATCGCCAATCGTGTTTCCCGCCGCATCGGTCACCGGTCCACAAACAAAGCCGGCCGGGCAGAGCCCTTCGTAGGCGCAGGGCACGAGGCAGAGGGTATCGAGCCCCACCACGGCGCAGAGATCGCCCGGCACCGCACAGTCGCCGCTCGTGTCACAGCGTTTGCAGAGGCGTTCATCGGAACTCACACAGCCGACCGCCGGATCGCAGGTCTTGCCGCCGAGGCAGACCGTGTGGTCGGCGATATGGCGGCACTGGCCGAACTCGCAAATGTCTATCGTGCAGATAATCTTGTCGTTGCAGTCGCTGTTCTTCTCGCATGGAGGCACATCGGCGTCGCTCACCAAGACATCGCTATCGCTTTCTTCATCGGGAAGTAGCGTGTCACCGTCGGGTACGAGGTCGGTCTCGACAAGACCCCCATCAGGCAGGAGATCGGTCTCTTCATTCTCATCTTCGTCGGGAATGGTATCCTCTTCCGCCGGAGCATCTGCATCGCTTGGCTCTTCTTCGCGATCGGCACCGTCGGGCAGCACCTCCACATCTGGCGCCACCTCCATATCCGGAAGGGAGGTATCGGCATCCACAAAGAGCGTATCGCCGTCGGACGGCGCCTCATGGTCCCGGAGGTCTATGATTCCGCTTTTCCCCGACGAGCCAAAGAAAAGGTCATCGCATGCGCCAAAGAAAAGCAGTGCGGCACACGACACAAGATGCAGCCATTTTCCTATGCTCTTCTGCATGGTACCCTCCACACGAAAGGACAGAAGTATTGTAACACTACATTTTTTCTTGTCAAAATAGGCAGCAACCTTTTTTGTGCCTCTACTTTCTCTTTTTCCCACACGGGATGAGGTAGATCGGTGTTTCGTTCGGTGGCAATCCCAGTATCTTCTTCACCATCCCCTCATCGAATGCGCCTACCATCACGCTCCCGATTTCCAACCCTTCTCCCACCAACGAAACATTCTGCCCTGCATGTCCTGCCTCCATGTGGACATACATCACGCCACGCGAACCATAGTGGCGAGTCGTCCGTTCATAGACAGCACTCAAAACAACAATCACCGGCGCCTCTCCTACCATCCGCTGACCGAGGGCTGCCCTGCTCAATTGAGTTGGAAAATGGTTCCCCGTTGCTATCTCCACGAGGGAGTGTTCCTCACTCCGATAGGTATACACACCGGGCGTCAAGCCTGTGACCGCACGCGCAACGAGGTGCACTGAGAGAGGATAGGTCGCCCCCGCAGAAGGAACCGTGCGTCTCTTCTCCCCTCTCCGAGGAACACCGTATGCCGCCCATAATAGGTGCCCCACCTCTTCCAGCGAGAGAGGCGAATCCGCATACTGCCGGACGGAAGAGCGCCTCATAATCGCTTCCTCGACCGACAGTGCGCCCTTCGTCGGTACTTGCCCCAAAGGAATCACCCGCTTTCCCATAGACATCTCTCCCTGTAGCGACTTTTCGACGCCCACTGCAGCGAGACACGCAAGGAGAAGCCCCGCCCACAGCCATAGAATCCTTCTATCCCCACTGATTGTCACTCTCGTTATCTGTCCTCTACTCGTTCGCAAAGTCCATTACATTGATACGCTGATAGGAGAATATCTCATCCTCGGCAAAGAACCTCTGGAGTTCGACGAGCGCTTCCTCCAGCGATCCCGACGCGTGGACGACATTGTTGCGCACCGAAATCGAGTAATCGCCCCGGATAGTACCGGGAGCAGCCTCCCGTGGATTGGTTGCGCCGACCAGCGTACGCACCCGCTTTACGATATCGTATCCCTCGAGAGCCATTACCACGACTGGCGTTTCCATCATAGACTTCTTGAGGTCGGGGAAGAACGGCTTGTCGAGGAGATGGGCATAATGCTCGTTGATAAGTTCTTCGCTCATCTTGAGCATCTTAAGACCGACAATCTTGATGCCCTTCCGTTCGAAGCGGGTGATGATCTCCCCGATGAGTTCGCGCTGAACAGCACCGGGCTTGATGAGAACGAGCGTTCGTTCACGCTGCATGGCACCTCCCCTGTCATTTCCCAAGGCGCGAAAAGCGGGGCTCGAAATGGAGGAAAACCTCCCGCCCCGTCTCGACCGACTCATAGATTGCATTGAATAGTTCTATCGTCTTACGTGCTTCTATCCCATCAATGAGCGCATGCCTGCCATGTTCGAGAGAGTCCACCACATGTTCGAGGAAACGCTGGTGTCCGTACCCGTACACATTGGGAGGCATCTCGGAGTACTCCCGCACTATCGCTGCACTCTCTTCGGGTGTTTCGTCCACGAATCGCCACGTTTCCATCTTGTTCACCGCGAATCCCCCGATAACAACCGACCCGCGTTCTCCGAGAATGGAAAGGGAGCCTTCGAGATCTTCTGGGCGCGTCGCAGTGGTCGCCTCGATGAGTCCTAGTGCTCCGGACCGGAAAGTGACGATGGCAACGGCGGTATCGTCAACCTCTATCTTAGAAAAGTATGTCCCATTTTTCGCCATGACGGACAGCGGTTCCCCGAGCATCCACAAGAGAAGGTCTATGTGATGAGATGCCTGGTTGGCGATTACCCCCCCATCGAGGTGCCACGTACCGCGCCATGCATCCTGATCGTAATACTTCTGATCTCGACACCACCGCACCCGCACGGTACCAAGCGCAATGCGTCCGAATCTTCCCGCCTCGATTGCCTCGCGCAATTTCTGAACCGGCCGATTGTAGCGATTCTGCTTCACCACGAAAAGGTGCACCCGCTTCTCGTCGCAGACATGGATCATACGGTCGGCGTCGGACAAGCGAAGCGTCATCGGCTTTTCACATACAATATGGACGTGGTATCTTTGGACGATATCGATCGTATGTTCCGCATGAAGCCCGCTCGGTGTGAGAATGTTGACTACGTCCGCCTCCACCGTGTCGAGCATGGTGCGATAGTCGGTAAAGAATGGAACGTCAAGGAGTCTCCCCACCCTCTCTGCGCGTTCCGGTACGATGTCGCAGACACCTACAATCTGCGCCTGCGGCAGCACCTGTAACGCCTCGTAATGCTTTCTGGCAATCCGTCCACAGCCAACGAGGGCGAAGCGATATTTCTTCATCGTGCTACCTCGTGCAATACACTCTTCGCATAATTCTCTACCTCTCGGATGAAGGCGTCAAGATCTTCGACATCAGCAGGCGGGCGGGTACCGTGGAACCGTTCGACGCTCCGCACCACCACCGTGTGAAGGCCGCCGATGGTAATTTTTTCTTCGAGAAACCCTTGAACTGCCGTTTCATCTGCGATGGCGTAAGCAACCATCCCGGCATAATCGTGCCGTCGAAGAAGTTCCATTGCACAGGAGAGGAGCACATATTTCTCCAAATCGGGCTCCTGAAACGTAAGTGGCTTAGTGTAGGTGTACCGCAGGTGTGGAAACTTTTCGACGAGCGGCAACAACTCCGGGTATGCAAGGGCAGCAGCAATAGGGATAATCATATCGCTCGCGGCGACCTGCGTCACCCACGATCCATCCGCGAGTTCGACCGCTGCGTGGATGCCGACTTCGGGGTGGACCAGCACGCCAATTTGATCGGGACGTAAAGGGAACAGCCAGTATGCTTCGATGAGTTCGAGCCCCTTGTTAGCCATCGTTGCGGAATCAACCGTGACTTTTTGTCCCATGTCCCATATCGGATGTTTGAGCGCCATCGTAGCGTCGGCATGGAGCATTTCTTCACGGCTAAGGTCGCGCAAAGCACCGCCGGATGCGGTAAGGCAGACACGCCGAATGTGGGAAGGAATCACCCCCGTAAGTATCTGCATCACCGCGGCATGCTCTGAGTCGACCGGAATGAGGCGCCGCCGATCACGGGTAACCGTCGTCCCGAGAAAGTACCCAGCGATTACGAGAGACTCCTTGTTGGCAAGAGCAACGGGAATGCCGCGCCGCAACGCTTCGAGCGTAATCTTCCAACCTGCCTTCCCGCCTAGTGCCATGAGAACGAGATCGGGAGCAAGGTCGAGGAGGCCATAGAGCGCCTCTTCGCCGCTTCCCCGTCTCAGCGTGTCTGGTCCTCCGATGAGTGCTATGTCTGTCCCTCCATTCACCGCAACGGCCCGGAGGAAGGGGAAACGAGGGATAAGTTCGTTAAGCCGCGCAACATTACGTCCCGCCGACGCCCCAATAAGGGTAAAATGTTCGGGGAAAGCCTCGAGGAGGCGGACGGTGCTCGCTCCTATCGAGCCAGTAATACCATATACGACGAGAGTTTTAGGACGCATGGTATGCCATGGATGCAAGTGCGAGATACACTGTCATTACACTGAAAAAAACCGAGTCGAGACGATCGAGAAGACCACCGTGTCCCGGGAAAAGATTCCCAGAGTCTTTCACTCCGGCGCCTCTTTTGAAGAGCGACTCCACGAGGTCGCCGATTTGGCCGGCAGTCGAAGCAAGCACCGCGGTTACAAGGCAAAACACAAAATACTTTCCCGCGAATACGACAGAGGAGAAAATCGCACCGGCGGCGACGGAAGCGATAAGTCCGGCAATCGCTCCTTCCCATGTCTTTTTGGGACTTATCAGTGGTGCGATGAGGTGTTTGCCGAACGCGCATCCTACAAAGTAGGCGGCGCTGTCACACACCCACGGGAGGACGATGGCAAAGAGAAACCACATTTTTCCTTCTTCAGGCGTTGGATAGTCACGGAGCGCCGCAAAAAACGAAAAGGGAATGACAAGGTAGAGGAACCCGGCAAGGTGGAGCACCGCGCGGTCGGTCTTTTCCGAAACCTCCTCGTCCCCCCACAGTGAAAGGGCGGTAATACCGATGAGCGACGCGGCAAGGTAGAAAGGGAAGAATCCGGTATGGTATCGGCAACCATAGATGGTGAGCATGAGCGCCGCCCCGGCGGGTAGCGACACAATAGGGCGGCGGACACCGAACATAGAAAGAAATTCACGGTAAGCAATGAAAGCCAAAACCATGACAACGCCCAGAAACAGCGGGGGGCTTGCAAAGAAAACGAGGGCAAGCACGGCAGGAATGGCAACCGCCGCAGTGATATATCGTGTGTATGCCACGGAATCCTCCTTCTCGAACATACGATTCACTGTAGCGCATTAGAAACAAAAGGCGAGTTTTTCGCCACGCATTTCTTGATTTCAGACCATCTTTGAGTGAAAATTCAATGAAGAAGTATGGGGAAATCGGTGCTTTCTCTCCTCCTCTATGCGCTGGTCACCGAATATGATATCATCGAACTGGCGGCATCACAAGGATTCTTCTATCGTCACGTTTCCATCACGACAGGTGCATCGTGCCATCCGCGTGCCTTCTGCCTAACTGTCGAAGGAGTAACCTATCGCCTCGATCGCCTCGATACGACAGAGGTGTGTCTCACCGAAGGCAACAAGAGATACACCCTCACCATCACCCCCGACCCTTCCTTCTCCGCCTACCGCCTCTTCGTACGCGATGCCGCCACCGTACGCCGGATCGAAATAACGAAAAGGAGCACCACGGTGCTCGATGGAGGAACCCTCATCTCCCTGCAGGTGGTAGCGGTCGGCGCCCACGGGCCTGTTGTCGTATGGCAAAAGGACGTGCGCTCCGCTCCTCCCGCGCCATGGCTGGGAGACCTCGTTTCAACGATCAACGGCGTGCGACAAAAAGCAGGAGCGCCTCCCCTCACGGTCGACGTATCACTACGGCAAACAGCGCTAAAGAAGATAGGCCGTATCCAGGCCGGCTCCCTCGCGCACTATGACGGCAGAGAAGGAAGCATTGCCCACAGCAGACTTCGAACCGCATCTATCGGCGAAAATCTCTTCATGGCAACAACCATCGAAAAGGCATGGCACATGATGTACTCATCCCCGTCTCATCTCTTCAACATTCTTTCCCCCTCGTTCCACCGTTGTTGGATCGAAACTGCCCCTGCGCAAGAAGGACTTACGGCGGGCATCGTCGTATTCGCCGAGTGACAAAGGGCGACGGAGAGCAAAACTTGCAAAACCACATTCTCGGATTTATAAAAAACATCCTCCAGCAGGAGTAGAGCATATATGATGGCGGAAAAGAGATGACCTTTGCAGAAATTATGGACAAAGGCGGCATTCTTATGTACCCCATTCTCCTCTGCTCGGTTATCAGTGTCGCCATCTTCTTGGAGCGCTTGTGGGCATTACGTCCATCACGAGTGGCACCGACTCTCGAGTTATATCTTCACCTTGCAGGGAAAAGGCGTCGCGACGAAATACTCACCGAAGCGCAAAAACGTGATGACTTCCTCTCCGAACTCCTTCGAAAGGTCCTCTCCGACGACGAAGAAGGGTGTGCCCCTTCCCGGATGACAACCATTCATGCCAAACATCTCGGTCTCTCGATTTACCGCTTCGTGACAATCCCCGGTATCGTAGCCACCGTTTCACCGCTCCTCGGCCTTCTTGGGACCGTCATGGGGATGATAAAGATATTTACACGTTTTTCCGATATGGGGGGCAACCCGCTCATTCTTGCATCGGGGATTTGGGAGGCGCTCCTTACGACGGCGGCAGGTCTCTCGGTCGCTATACCAAGCCTCGTTATCTACCGTTACCTTCTCTACCTCGCAGACCGTACCGCCGGAGAGATAGAGTTCGCAGCCGAGCGCCTTCTCGCCTACCTCGATCAGGCGGAAGCCTCCTCCACCAGGGCACCCTCCTCTCCTTCCAGTACTTCCCCCCATAATTCGACGGTTGATTAAGTAGCGGTCAAGAAAAACAAAGACTCATCGAAAGAAGCATCTGAAAATGGGGGAACTTTTTGTGAGGAGCGTATCGAGCGGATGGTATTGCGGCAGGGGGTGCAAGAGATAGGGAGGACACCCTCATCG
>Ga0129299_1000095_pt1 | contig 45959 bp, 33 predicted proteins | sample ConPoolayeCmetaG_FD_94477 | JGI IMG/M metagenome (GOLD analysis project Ga0129299, IMG submission 94477) | Hot spring microbial mat communities from California, USA to study Microbial Dark Matter (Phase II) - Cone Pool mat layer C metaG ...
CGCACATTTCGTTTTGCTTTTGTTCAAGTTGTGGTATAATGTGCGCCGCCTGTGCGCCACACTTGGGTCATTCAAACATCCCACAGGCGATTTCGGTTGGAGGAAACCCGTTGTTTAACCCACTGAATGCCCTATTGGGCCTTTTTTCTCAAGACATCGGCATCGACCTCGGCACGGCAAACACCCTGGTCTATGTCCGTGGTAAAGGGATTGTGATCAACGAACCATCCTTTGTCGCCATCGACAGCAAAACCAAAAAAGTGCTGGCCATCGGCAGCGAAGCCAAAGAAATGGCCTGGCGCACGCCCCCCAACATCGTCGCCATCCGCCCGCTGCGCGACGGCGTAATCTCGGATTTCGACATCACCGAAGCGATGTTGCGCTATTTCATTCAGCGCGCGCACAACAGCTTTTTGATCCCCAATCCCCGCCCTCGTGTCGTTGTAGGCATTCCATGCGGCGTCACCGAAGTCGAAAAACGCGCCGTTTCCCAGGCCGCCATCTCGGCCGGAGCGCGCGAAGTTTATCTGATCGAAGAACCAACCGCCTCGGCAGTCGGCGCAGGCCTGCCGGTCACCGAACCGGTCGGATCGATGGTCGTTGATATCGGCGGCGGCACCACCGAAGTGGCCGTCTTTTCGTTGAGCGGCATCGTCGTCAGCCGCTCCCTGCGCGTCGCCGGCGACGAAATGGACGAAGATATCGAAGCCTACGCACGACAAAAATACAACCTGTTGATCGGCGGGCGTATGGCCGAACGCTGCAAAATGACCATCGGCTCGGCCTACTCATTGCCCGAAGAAAAAACCATGATCTTGCGCGGACGTAATATGGTCACCGGCCTCCCCGATTCGGTCGAGGTGAGCAGCATCGAAATCCGTGAGGCACTCAGCGCTTCCGTATCGATGATCGTCGAAGCCGTGCGCGACACCCTTGACCAAACCCCGCCCGAATTGATCGCCGACCTGATGGAACAAGGCATTTGTCTGGCCGGCGGTGGCGCACTGCTTCAAGGCCTCGCCGAACGGCTGAGCGAAGAGACCAGAATGCATTGCTATGTGGCCGAAGACCCCATGACCTGTGTCGCACGCGGCGCCGGGCGGGTGCTCGAAGACCTGGATCGCTACAAAGATGTGTTGGCCAGCACCGACCGCATCTCGCCACGGTTGCGCCGTTAAGTGCCCATCATCAAGCGGCGTAGGGATGCCACTTGTACGGCTTTTCAGATAGACTTCAGGGGCCTTATGACCGGGTTCACCGATAACATTCCGAAAATCCATGTACTGTTCTATTCCGTAAATTGATTTGTTTATACAAAGGTAATCGGCGGATTAAGCAGCATCAAGCGGAACACATCACAATCCGCTGAACGGCTTGATCCGCCTTTTTTTGCAAGCCATCCGCACGGAAAAAACAAGGTGAAAGACCTTTCTTCTCGCTCGATCATTTTCGCTACCCTGGCTTTAATCATCGTCGTCGGACTGGTGCTCGACGAACTGGGTGCATTGGTGCCGCTGGAAGGGCTGTTTCTGCAACTGGCCACGCCCATTCAACGCATCGTCGATCGCGCCGTCGAAAGTGTGATCGGCGAAGGCTCACTGCGTGACATGCGGACTCTGCGTGAGGAAAACAAACAACTCAAAAGTCTGGTCGATCAACTGATGGTCGAAAACGTGCGCCTCAAAGAGGTAGAAGCGCAAAATGAAGACCTGCGTCGCAAACTCAACTTTGCCGAAACACACCCCCAATACACCCTGCGGGCTGCCGAAGTGCGCGGACGGGTGATCGCCGCCGAACCGAACAACTTTATGTCGGTGCTGATCATCGACGTGGGCAAGCGCACCGGCATCCGTCAAGGCATGCCGGTGATCACCGAAAGCGGCGTGGTGGGACACGTCCGCGCCGTCGGGCCCAATTGGGCCAGAGTTTTGTTGATCGTCGATCCATCCAGTTCGGTCGCCGCCGTGCTTCAAGATTCACGATTACAAGGCATCATATCCGGACGGCTGGGCCAAGATCTGATAATGACCTATATTCCCCAAGAAGGGCCGATTTCCGTCGGCGAAATGGTACTCACCTCAGGCGTAGGCGGATATTACCCCAAAGGATTGGTCATCGGGCAGGTCATCGAAGTGATGCAAAACGACATCGAGCCTTTTCAGCAGGCCATCGTTCGCCCCGCGGTGAATTTTGAACAGATCGAAACGGTGCTCGTGTTGACTTCTTTTGAGCCGATCGACGTGGATGCGGCCTTGCAGGCTGAAGATCAATCGTCAGGAGCGGAAAGCGCACCAACACTGACCCCCATACCGACACAGAAAGCGACCGTCACACCATGAACGTCTACCTGGCCATACTACTGCTTTTTGTGCTGGCAACGGTGCAAAGCACCATCCTGCCTCGCCTGACGGTATGGGGCGTTCATCCAGAGCTGATGCTGATGGCTGTCATCTCGTGGAGCATTCTGAGCGGTGCAGAAGAAGGAATGCTTTGGGCGCTGATCGGCGGCATCTTGCTCGATTTGTTCTCGGCAAGCCACTTTGGCCTGCACACCATAGCCCTGCTGGTGGTTGCGTTCCCATCGGGATTGGGTCAGCGCACGCTTTTTCGCTCCGACCTGCTGATGCCGTTGTTGATCATCCCGTTGGCGACGCTCGGCTACGAACTCGTCCTGCTCGCCGGATTGTATCTGACCGGCTGGACGGCCTCGTTGAGTGCTTATTTCGGTCAGGTTGTGATGCCCAGCGTCGGCGCCAACACTCTGTTAATCTTGCCGATCTACCTGCTGTTGCGAGCCGTCCATCGTCGTTTACACCGTCAGGAGATCACCTTGTGAACGACGCCCCACGCGATATGTTAACCTGCAATGAATCACCCCAACGCCACCGCGATCGGCTCACCATCCTCTTGGGCGCGCTGGTGTTGATCGGGCTGGTCTGCATCGCCATCGCCGCCTGGGTTATCTATGACCGGTCAGATGCGCTCCCAACACCGCCAAACGGCTCGACAATGCGACGGGCAGAATTGATCGGCGCACTGGCCACGATCGGCGCACAATCAACAGCTTTTGCCGCTGCCGCCCAAACTCGCCAGCTCGAACAGGCACAAAAACTGGAACAAGCCCACCTTGAACTGGCCTTGCTAAGCACACGCGAAGCCGCACTGCAGGCTACCTTGAGCGCCTCAACGGTGTTAAACCGCCCGCCGCTGGCGCTCGTGCTCGACGTGCCGGCCTTCAGACAAACACACCGCTTGAGCTGCGAAGCTGCTGCCGCGGCAATGGCCGCCCAATTTTTCGACCTGCCGGTCGGCGAAGCCGAAATTCTGGCCGCCCTACCACGCCATCCCAACCCGCACAAAGGCTTTCGCGGCGACGTCGACGGAGAACATGGCCGGCTGGACGACTATGGCGTTTATGCCGCACCGATCGCCCGCGTGCTGACCGATCTCGGCCTTCCGGTGCAATCCCTTGCCGGCGGCGACGCGGCCGAAATCCGCCATCACCTGCGTCACGGACGGCCGATCATCGTTTGGGTGACCTACGAACTGAGCGCGCAAAGGCCACAACCGGTCAGGCTAAACGATGGCGAGACGGTCACCCTGGTGCCATACGAGCACACCATGCTGGTCATCGGTTACAACGCCGATGGGTTTTGGGTCAACGATCCCTACACCGGTACATCCAGGTTTTATCCCGAAGACGACTTGATGCGCTCTTGGGCCTATTTGGGCTACATGGCCCTGGCTGTCGGCCCATAGGAACAAAATATGCTGACCACCACCTTGAAACGCTTACAAACCACTTCGCTGCGCCGCATCGCCGTTTTGCAGATCGGCTTTGTGGCCTTCCTGGCCTTTTTGGGCTGGCGACTCTGGCAATTGAACATAGTCGCCGGCAGTCAATACACCGAAATGGCCCGCCAGAACCGCACCCGGCTGATCACCACCACCGCTTCTCGCGGCGTCATGTACGACCGCACCGGCGTGTTGTTGGTGCGCAACGTGCCTCGCTTCAAAGTGCTGATCATCCCGGCCTATTTTCCAGATGATCGGGAAGCCCAGGAAGCCATTCTACAACACCTGCACGAACTGCTCGACCTGCCCCTGGTCAGCGATTTAGCCCCCTCTCCCTATCCACCCTTTCAGGGACAGGTGCGCAAAGGCTTGCGCGATCTTTTTCGAGAAGGGTGGTATTATGCTCCCTATGAACCGATCGTGCTCAAAACCGGAGTTTCCCCTGAGGTCGCCTTTCAAATCGAAGCTTCACACCTGGACTTGCCCGGCGTGCTGGTTCAGGTTGATACGGCACGCGAATATCTAACCGGCCCGCTGACCGCCCACATTCTCGGCTACATGGGCGCAATTCCTTCGGCATGGACCGATACCTATGGCCCGGCACAAGGCTATGATCCTCAAGACCGTATTGGCCTTTCGGGATTGGAATACAGCTACGAACAAGAACTGCGTGGCAGCAAAGGCCGCGAAACCATCGAAGTCGATGTCGCCGGACGCAAGATGCGCACGGTCGGGCAGCCGATCTTGCCACAGCCCGGCCACAGTCTGATTCTGACCCTCGACCTGGACTTGCAGCGTTATGTCGAAAACGTGTTGGACCAGGCCATGCGCCAAGCCAGATCAGGGTCGGCCGTGGCGATCGTCTCCAATGTCAACAGCGGCGAAATTTTGGCAATGGTCACCCTGCCCACCTTTGACAACAACCTCTTTGCCGAGGGAATTTCGGCCAAAGATTTTAACCGCTTGAACACCGACCCTAACCATCCCCTGCTCAACCATGCCATCGGCGGCGTGTATCCGCCTGGTTCAACCTTCAAGCTGGTTCCGGCATCGGCCGCCCTGCAAGAAGGCGTGGTCGGACGGTGGACCTTGATCAACTGTCCCGCCGACTCGGGCACCATCTGGTTGCCCAACGAGTATTACCCCGATAACCCACAACTGGCCCAACCTTTTTACTGCTGGACGGCGCCCTATCATTACGGCCACGGCCGGCTGGACATCGTCTCGGCAATCGCTTACTCTTGTGACATTTACTTTTACACCATCAGCGGCGGCTTTCCCAAACTGATGCAAGGGCTTGGGCTGGATCGGCTGACCCAATACGCCCAGGCTTTTGGCTATGGCAGCCCGACCGGCATCGACCTGCCCGCCGAAGCCCCTGGATTGATTCCCAGTGTGGCCTGGAAACGACGCACCTTTGGCGAGCGCTGGACAACCGGCGACACCTACAATATGGGCATCGGACAGGGGCATCTGTTGGTCACCCCATTGCAAGTGCACAATGCCACGGCCACCGTAGCCAACGGGGGCACGGTGTATCAACCCCAACTGGTCTATCAGATCGTCGACGCCGAGGGCAATGTGGTGCGCGATTTCAAGCCGATCATCACCCGCCAGGTGCCGGTCGAAAAAGAATACCTGCAACTGGTGCGCGAGGGGATGCGCAATGCGGTCACCCGGGGCACGGCAATCGGCCTTGGTCTGGACGGACAAATCAAGGTTGCCGCCAAAACCGGCACCGCCGAGTATTGCGATAACCCCAACTGCCGCGACGACAAAGGCCGTATCCTCACCTCACACGCCTGGTTTACCGCCTTTGCGCCCTACGAAAACCCGGAAATTGCCGTGACCGTCTTTGTTTACGGCGGCGGCGAGGGCGCACTCACCGCCATGCCGGTAGCCAGAGAAATCATCCGTTATTATTTTCAACTCTACTGATGACACACTCACCCTCTTGTGACCGAACCTATGCCCCACTCACCACCACGCTCATCGTCGGCGGCGCATGGGCCGCTTTGGGACTCTTTGTGGCCCGCCTGCTGGCCGAAACGCCCTCCGTGCATTGGCCATTTTACCGCTGGCCGCTCACCCTGGCCACAACCGCCCTTTTGAACATCGGACCAACGTGGCTGTGGCGGCGTAAATCGCTGCCCGTCATCCCCATGCTCCCTTTCTACCTGCTTCTTCTCTACCTGTTCCGCACCGATGCAAACCCCTTACAGGCCGGCATCTTGTTGATCGGAGCAACAACCCTGAGCATCGGGCTATCATTCCCACGTTTATGGTCCGACCGCCTGGTTGCCCTGTTGCTCTTTTTCTTGCCCCTTGCCGTCTACCTGAGCACACTCACCCCCGGCGTCGGCGAACGCGACGGCTATGAATTGCAGGCCATTTCGGCCACGCTCGGCTATGCACATCCCACCGGCTACCCGCTCTTTCCCATCCTGGGCCGAGTTTGGATCGCTCTTTTTCCCTTTGGGTCCATCGCCTGGCGGATCAACGTGCTTTGCGCGCTCTATGCAGCAGCCAGCGTTCCTCTGCTTTACGGCACAGCGTGCCGGGTTCTGAACAACCGGCCGATCGCGGCATGGAGCGCCCTGGCTTGGGCCTTTTCGCACACCTTGTGGACCCAGGCTGCTCAACCGGAAAAATACACTTTTAACCTCTTTTTTGTCTCTTTGATTCTCTATATCGCCTTAGGCACCGTCGATCCCCAAGAGACCGGACCACATCCCCACCTGCGCCGGCTGGCCTTTGCCTACGGCCTCAGCCTGACCCACCACCGCACCATGTTGATGCTTGCCCCGGCGCTCGCCCTCTGGCTGCACTGGCGCGATCCGGGCCTGCTCAAACGCCCCAAAATTTGGCTTCCCACGTTGGGCATCGGCCTGGCTCCACTGCTGATCTACCTTTACATCCCCTGGCGCGCATGTGCCCAGGGCCCATGCATGTCGATCGGCGAATTTCTTCGCTACATTTCGGGGTCATACTATAGCGCCGCCGTCCGCCTGACCGATTGGGCCTCGCCGGAGCGGGTCGAGATGTTTTGGCGATTCCTGCGCATGCAATTCGGCCTGGTCGGCATCGCGCTGGGGGTATTCGGCATCGCGGCGCTGGGGTGGCGACGACAATGGCGCACGTTGGCCTGCACAGCATTGGCTTATGCGGCTTATTACATCTGGGGCACGGTCTGGTACGCCTATTACAACGATGTCAATTCATTTTTGCCCAACCACCTGATCCTCTCATTATGGATGGGCAGCGGCCTGCTGGCCATTTGGGAGCTTGTCCGTCGCCTCAAGACACCACTCGCTCAGGCCATCTTGGCAACCATCGCCGCACTGTTGCCGATGACCTTGCTCTGGACCAATGCCCCGCTGGTCGACCGGAGTGATGAATGGGCACTGACCCGGTGGGGCGAATACGCCATCACCCAAGAACTGGCCGATGGGGCCACCGTGCTCGCCGACCGCGTCAAACATCCTCCCCTGGACTATTTCGCCCGCATCGAGCGGCGCCGCCCCGACCTGGACGTGGTCATTCTCGGCGACGAAAAAGCCTATCTCGACCGGCTGGCCTGGGATATGGCTCACGGCAAAACGGTTTACCTGGCCCGCTTCTTGCCCGGCCTGGATGGCCCCTATCACCTTCGCTCGGCCGGCCCCCTGGTTCAGGTAGGACAAACGCCCTTGCCCGTCCCCACCCCGGCCCAGGCAAAAGCCCAATTCAGCACGCCCGATGCGCCATCATCACGCATCGCCCTGCTCCGTCACACCCTCGAAACGCCCGCCCAACCGGCAGCCGGCGACACCCTCTATCTAACCCTTTACTGGCACGCCATCGCGCCGGTCGGCGACGCCTATCAGGTCAACCTGCGCCTGGTCGACACGGCCGGCCAGGTGCGCTGGCAATCGGCACACCACCCGGTGAACGATATGTATCCAACCACCGCGTGGAAAACAGACGAACTGATCCCCGATTGGTACGAGATTCCCCTCGCGCCAACACTGCCGCCCCTTGAATACCGGCTGGAGCTGGGACTCTTTCGCCCCTTTTCCGAGAGCGGACTGCTCACCGAAACAGGTCAACAATGGGTCACCCTGGAGCAAATCGTCGTGCACCCCACACGCGCCGAACCCGCCATCGCCCACCCGTTGCGAGCTATCTCGGAGCAATGGCAAATGGTCGGCTATGACATACCGGCACAGATCCCCCCAACCGGACGTGCCCCCTTGACCTTGTACTGGCAGGTGCTTGCTCCGCTGCCCAATCTGGAGATCGGCATACGTGTGCGCGATGGACAAGGAAAGGGAGAATGGACATGGGAAGTGTTGGGCGGCCAGGCCTACCCCACCTCACAATGGCCGCTGCATCGGACGGTTGCCACCACCCATGTGTTGACCATGCCGGCCACAACCGGGCCGGCGAGGATCGAAATCGCCGTGCGCGAACAGACCTCTGGTCGATTGCCCCCCATCACGCCGGGCTGGCTGCGCCCCGCACGGGAAACGTTGATCTTGCCACCGATCACCGTCGAAGGAAGGCCACCGGCCGCACCGGGCAGCTATAATTTCGACGACCGTATTCTGATGGTCCACGCCACGTTGAAACAACACGAGCTGTCCCCCGGCGGAACGCTCGATCTGACAGTCGAATGGCAATGCATGCAAAAAATGGCCGAGGATTACACCCTTTTTGTGCAACTCCTCGCCCCAGATGGCACACTCAAGGGACAGATCGACGTTTGGCCGCGCAACGGCACCCACCCCACCGGCGCATGGCAGGCCGGCGAATCCTTTGTCGACACGTATACCGTTCTCCTCAACGCCGACGCCCCGCCGGGCACATACCGGGTGGTGCTGGGCTGGTACCTGTTGCAAACCATGCAGCGCCTTCCCGTGCTCGATGCAACAGGCACCCCCGTCGCCGACCATGTCTCGTTAGCAGAAATTCGGGTTAGATAACTATCATTCACCCGGCTAGTTACCAGACTCAGGAGTCGCCATGTTACGAATTATTTTGGTACGTCATGGTCAAACCGAGTGGAGTGTGCGTGGAACGCAAGAAGGATACTTTTGCGGACGCATTGACATCAAACTGAACGCATCGGGCATCGTCCAGGCCCAGTCGATTGCCGAGGCCCTCAAGCCGCTCGACATCGCCGCCGTCTACACCAGCCCACTCAACCGATCATTGAATACCGCCGTGGTCATTGCTCAGACACACCGGTTGAAAGCCATTCCAATGCCCAACCTGCTCGACATCAACTATGGACAATGGAGCGGACGATCGGTACGTGAGGTGCGTGCCCAATGGCCCGATCTGTACGCGACCTGGATCGAGCGACCGCAAGAGGTACAAATTCCCGGCGGTGAATCATTGGACAGCGTCCGGCGACGCATCGAGGCAACGCTGACCGAAATCGGCCAACGGCACGAAGGAGAAACGGTGGTCATTGTCGGGCACGAAGCGATCAACCGGGTAATGCTCTGCCATATCCTCGGCCTCGACAACAACGGATTCTGGCGCTTTCGTCAGGATGCGGGATGTATCAATCGCATCGATTACGATGCAGGACGATTCTTTTTATTAACAATGAACGAAGTATGGCACCTGTTGGCGCAGCCCAAAGAACTAAACGAACCGGCCAGATGATCACCTCGACAAACGAGAGCTATATCAATCCAGCGTCTTGCTGGCATAGATCACCCCGCGCTCATCGGCCAAAATGGCCATATCGCCGGATTCGCCCCATACCGCCACATCGCGCCCCCAATAAAGATGGCGAGGCGTGTTTTCCCCCGTCCCGGTATGGACACGCAACTCGGCCCCTGAAGCCAGATAAATGTTGGGAAAAATGTATGCGTTGCCCTGACCGTCGCGCAACGACCAGCCGTGCAGCGACACCGCCCGCCCCCGGTTGACCAAAATCACCGTTTCGGTGCCCGGCGCCCCCCGCCCGATCACGCCGACGATCTCAAGCTGGGGCGGCGTTTGGGGGGTCGGCGTCGGCAAAGGCGTCGGCGAAGCCACCGGCGTCGGCCCGGGAATGACCAGCCGTTGTCCCACATGGATCAAGTTGGGATCGGCAATGTTATTGGCCCGCTGCAATTCCTCAAGCGAGACATTAAAACGGATGGCAATGGCCGAAAGTGTATCGCCGCTTTGCACCACATATGTCGTCGGCGTCGGAGAAGGCGTAGGCAGCAGAGTTGGCGTGACGGTCGGCGTGGGGGGAACCTCGGTGGGTGTCGGCATAACGGTCTTGGGCGTGCATCCCATCAACAACGCGATCAAAAACAAACACCAACATCTCTTGTGCATCGTCAATCACTCTCCGGTCAGCAGGTAACGCAACAAAATGGCGTTGGTCAGGCTTTCCACCGGTGCACGGTCATCGGTGAACACCAGGCCATCACCCTGCAATCGGTACAGGTTGGGCAGTGCACGCTGCGCCACTTCAACCAAAAAGGGATGACCGATCAGCGTCGCGTTTTGCGCCAGGTTTTCGGGCCGGGTGGGTTCCTGAGTGGCAACCAGCACGGTATTGAACGTGTCGGCCAGATTCACCGCATGGACGGTCGGAAAATGCTCACCCAGCGTGGCCGCAATCGCCTCAACCATCCGGTAATCGCGCTCGGTGCGTCCCACATTCACCGCAATCACCCCGTGCGGCGTCAAACGGCTGCGTGCCAGGGCAAAAAACTCGCTCGTGGTCAATTGAAAAGGGATATAAGGCAAACGATACGCATCGATGATAATCAAATCATATCGTTCGACGGTGTTTTCAAGAAAAAAGCGGCCATCGGTCAGGTAAACATTCAAATTGGGTTGGGTCATGTTGAAATAACGCCGCCCCACCTGGACAATAGCCGGGTCGATCTCGACACCATCGATCGGCACCGGCCCGTAAACCTGACTCGCCTGCCGCACCGTGGTCCCGGCTGCCAATCCAATGATGCAAATGCGCCGCACCTGCTCGACAGAAAAAGGCGGATTATTGAACAACGGCGCCGCGGTCAGCAGATCCCAGGTGCCAAAGGTGAACAACGAATGGGGATCATAGATCGAGTGCACCCCTTGCCCCTCGTTGAGCATCAGATAGCGCACCCCGTCGACCTCCAACACCTGAATGTAATTATAACGCGATTCCTGTTCAAAAATCGCCCGCGCATCGGCTTTGACCACCCGGCGGGGCAAGAGCACGGTCAGCAACACCAGCAACAAGATCAGCACCCCGGCCAGCACCACCTGCCGACCGCCCCCCTGGACGATCAGCCCGATCAACGAGGCGCCCAAGAGCAAAAAAGCGACAATCAGAAAAGTCCGTGCAGTGCCCAAGGCCGGAATCAACACCAGAACCGGCGCAAAGGTACCCAAAATGCTGCCCAATGTCGACAGCGCATAGATGCCTCCCGCACTGCGCCCCGCCGAACGAATTTGTTTGGTTTGCAAGCGAATGGCAAACGGCGAAACACAGCCCAGCAAGATGGTCGGCGGGACAAAAAGCAGCAACACGCCCAAAAATGAACCGCCGATCTGAATCGCATCAAAGCTGGCCAGTGCCGCCCCTACATGGCTGAACGCGCCCTGGGCCATACGCAACGTCGGCGCCGCGACAAAGGGCACCAACCCCACCAGAAATGCGGCCACAGCGGTAATGGTGTATAATGTCTCTACCCGTGGACTGCGGTCGGCCCAACGGCCGCCCAGATACCCCCCCACGGTCAAACAAAGCAAGATCAAACCGATCAAGTTGGCCCACACCAGCAACGAATCGCCAAAATAGGGTCCAAGCAGACGCGAAGCAGCCATTTCGGTGGCCATGGTGGTCATTCCGCCGACAAAGACGATCAAATAGGTGGGCCAGGTAGAACGTGATGAAAAAGACAAAGAAAACCTCCCTCAATACACCCAGGGCCTTGTGGCGATGAAATACTTGCATGATTGTGCGGATCAGGAGTATTATACTCGGTTTGGAGTGCGGGGCAAAGAAAAAGGCGGGCCACTAAGGGCCTATCCGAAAAACGTAACCGACGCATCCCTATGCGTCGGTATAAGCGGCATCGGGATGCCGCTCGTACGGTTTTTCGGATAGGCTCTAAGGCCCGCCTGCAAGAAGGTAAGAGCTAAATGACTAAACCGATGCTGCTATAGGTCAACAAGGAGAAAAAAAGCAGCACCAAGGCAATATTTTCACGCTCTTCAAACAATTCTTTGAGCACCAATTTGATCATCGGTATCTATCCTCGTTTTCTACTTTAGAGAGTATAATACAAATTCGGCTTTTCGGAAACCGGCCTGGCGTAAAAATTGCGTGAATTTTGCGTAAATTTTGCATAGGAAACGCCTTATGAAAAAGACATCCAAACTTGCCAGATGGTTCAAGATCGCCTTACTCGACGTGGTAATAGTCATCTTGCTGCAACGCGCCGATATACCACTCACCGGTTATTTTAACCTGCACCTGAGCGAGCAGGTAGGCAGCAAGCAATTCAATTTCTTTGGCTGGGAAGTGATGGCCATGCTCAACAAACTGGGCATGGAATTCGCCGCCCCGCAAGATACCTTGAACGAAAGCACTCGCCATGATCTGGTGATCGCATACTTGAAAGGGCTTGAACAGGCCAAACGCCTGCGTGGCGAAATCGAAGAAATCTACAGCCGCAACGCCCCCGCACAAGCTGCCGAACTGGCCGCCGCACAACAGGCCGAGCTGACCCAACTGCGCGCCTGGCTGTCGGCGCGGCAAAACCTGGTTGAAGGGATTTTGGAAGAACAAACCTCCACCGAATTAGAAGCGGAAGGGTTTGGCCTGGGCGGCTATGTGTGGCCGCCGGTCAAAATTCGCTTCACCGACCTGCCCATGCTGCTGGTCATCTCTAAACGCGCCCAGATCACCCGCGAAGCCGATGTCCACCTCAAGGCCGGTATCCCACTGCCGGAGCAAATCGCACTGGAAAACAAGATAGACGGATGTTTTGCAGACATGCGTTCGCTGGTCACCCCCATCGGCGGACTATCGGCCTACCCGGCCATGATCCTGGAAACCTCATCGCTGGTCTGGCTGGCCGATACCTTTGCTCACGAATGGGCACACCATTACCTGATTATCTTTCCGTTGGGCTACAACTATAACCAAAGCGGCGAAATGACCACCCTCAACGAAACCACCGCCAGCATCATCGGTCGGGAAATCGGACAGCGGATCATCTTGCGCTACTACCCGGAGTTGTCCGCTCAACTCCCTCCCATTCCAACCCCACCCGCCTGCGCACCGATGTCGGCCGGCGAACTGATCTGGCCCGAAGAGCCCCCGCCGGATGTGTTTAGCTACGACCGCGAGATGCGCCGAACGCGCTTACAGGTCGATCAACTCCTTGAGCAAGGCCAAGTCGAAGAAGCAGAAAGGTACATGGAACTGCGCCGACAAGAATTTGTCGAACATGGCTACAAAATCCGCAAACTCAACCAGGCCTATTTCGCTTTTCACGGCTCTTATGCAACCAGCCCGGCAACGGGGAATCCACTGGGAGGACAGTTGGAGTGGCTACGCGGACAAAAGCCAACCCTGCGGGAATACGTGCGCGAAATCGCCCGCTATGGCAACTATGACGACCTCAAGGCCCGGCTAATGCCCTTTGCATGCACACCCTGAAGGCAACGCTTGCCCCTCTCAAAGCCATATCGGTGGCAGAGGCAGCCCTTTGCCGCAACCAGAATACACCGGTTACGTTTTCGGACCATCTTTTACCGGACTTGCGTTTGAACGAGTTGAGGCTTCAGCCGGTCCGGCTAAAGCCTCAACTCCACCAGATATCGATTCGCCAACGTCCGGTCTTTTACAGCGCTCCAAAGGCCTGCGCCGGCGCATCACGCCGCAGGTCGTCTAAAATGCGCTTGAGCGTGTGCGCCTGATCACATCCCACATAGACCGTCGTGGCCGACGAACATCCTTCAGGATACCAGGTCAACGCCAGCCCCAGATAGGCCCGCAACCCATTTGCAATGCGCCCCGGTTGAACGCTGAGCAGCCTTTCCGGCTTGAAAAAGACATACCACCACCCCACCTCAATCTGTCTGGAGCGAGCCAGGAGCAAAAAGCGTGTCCGCTTGAGGTGAACCATCAAAATGTGTTCGCGCGTCCGAACAAAAGTGTAAAACGCCGGTTCGTTGAGCATCAACCGTCTTCCATCACCGACCGCAAATTCACCACTTGCCCACACCGGCACCAGTTCGTCGACGACAATGGGCGACTGTGACACAGCATCCAACGCGATCCGCGTCGGAGTAAAGCGCAAATACCGATGACGTTTGGCCACCTCACTGCCGATCCACAGCACCATCCCGCCTAGTGACAGCGGCAACACACCCCACCACGACAACCGCCCGGCAACGGCCAATGCCGGCGGCACAAGCACCCAGGCCCACAGCCAGTTACGCAATGAAATCGGCCCCAGGTAATGGTTTTCCAGTTTATAACTCAACATATACCAGATATCAAAGATTTTGCTCATTTTGCACGCTGCCACAAGGTCACCGTTTCAATGTGAAAGGTCTGTGGAAACATATCTATCGGCTGCGCCTGCACCAGCACCCACCCCGCCTCGACAAGCCGGGCAGCATCACGGGCCAGGGTGGTCGGATCACATGACACATACACGATCCGCTCGGACGCCAACTGCGCGATCCCGGCCAATACCTCTGCCGTACACCCCTTGCGTGGCGGATCGACAACGACTTTATCGATCCGCTCCGCGAGGCCGGACACAAGTTGTGCCGCATCGCCCTCGAAAAAGGTTGCCGCCTCACCTGCCTGCACATTACACCGCGCATCATAGATTGCCGTCGGATGCGCCTCGATCCCAATGATTCGTCCGACCAGCCCGGCCATAGAAAGGCTCAACGTGCCCACACCGCAATACACATCGAGTAATGTATCTTGGGGCGCAGGTTGCAGATATTGCGTCACCACCTCGATCAGCCGTTCGGCCTGAAGGGTGTTAACCTGGAAAAAACTGCTCGACGAAATGCGAAAAGTCCGTCCATGCAGCTTTTCCCGGTACGCATCCCGCCCGATCAAAACCACATCTGTTCCATCGCGACGCCTCAGCAGACAAGAAAGCGGAATGTCAACCTCCAATTCCGGCGCAAGATCATCACGAGACTCCAGAATACACATCTGCTCACCGGTGTAAATGCCGGCCCGCAGCGAGAGACGGGTCAGTTCGGGCCACGCCAAACTCAGAGCCGCATGCAATTCATCGAGCAGCGGATGCAAAAGCAAACATTGCTCGATCGGCACAACCTGGTGGCTTTGCGCAGATTGAAAACCCAACTGCCCATCCTCAGTAACCGAAAATTGAACATGGTTGCGATAAAACCACGGTTCTTGCATACCCCAAGTTGGTTCAACCGGCGGCTCATCAATATGCCCGATGCGCCGTAATTGTTCGATGACGATTTGTCGTTTGTACTCAAGCTGGGCAACATAGTCAACGTGCTGAAAATGACACCCCCCACAGCGACCAAAATAGGGGCACGGCGGCTCCACACGCCGTGACGACGGATGCAATACATCCAACAACGTGGCTTGTGCCCACCGTTTGTGCCCCTGCTCGATACGCACCCGCACACGCTCACCGGGCAGCGCACCGGCGACAAAAATCACCTGTTCCTGATGGCGTCCCATCGCCTGCCCACCATCGGCCATCGCAGTAACGTCTAAATCGATAATTTTATGTTCATTTGTACCCATCTTTACGCTTTTCTGACGGAAAATTTACGCGGCATTTACAAAAAACCCTTGTCAAATCTATTTTTATCGAGTATAATGATACTCAGATACTGATGAGGAATTCCACTCATCAAATATATGTCCAGAGGGAGGTGAATAGACATGTTGTTTCTTCCACGTGAAGAGGGCCAAGGCTTGGTCGAGTATGCGTTGATCCTGGTGCTGGTCGCTATCGTTGTGATCGCCATCTTGCTCCTGTTGGGCCCGATCATCGGCAATGTCTTCTCCAGCATTGTCTCGGGTCTCCAATAATATCCAATTCATTTCAAGCCCTCTTATCATTCATTCGAAAAGCCCTGCAAAGGGCTTTTCCTTTTTATTCCGTTTTCCCAACATCTCCATTTTAGTCATCCTCGGATAGAAAAGCAAATGGGATCGGTATGAAATCGGATCTGAACCAGAAACAACGCACATGGCGACTCCCTGTCTGTCTACCCGAATGGATACTGATCGGTCTCATCGTGCTGGTGTGGTTCGAGATCACCTGGCTCAGCTGGGCACGTTATAATGGCTATAATGCCAGTGTATTCGATCTGGGCATCATGAGCCAATCAATCTGGAGTGCCACCCAGGGACATCCCCTCCTTTTTACCGCTCCCGGCATTCCCTTAAGCCGTCTGGCCCGCCATGTTGAAGTGTTTTATTTTGTGCTGGCCCCTTTGTACGCCTTGTTGCCTACCCCAAAAACGCTGTTAGCCTTCCAGGCGGCCCTCTATGCCGTCGCGGCCTGGCCCATTTATGCATTAGCCTTTCGACGGTTGGGCAGCCGCCTGGCGGCAATGGTTTGCGCTGTGTTGTACTTGTTTTATCCGGTCGCTCAAACGGCAGTGTTGTTTGACCTTCACGGTGACACCCTGGCAATGCCTTTGCTCATCCTGGCGCTGGAAGCCCTGGAGCGAAAAGCCTGGACGAGCTATGGTTTATGGATCGTTCTGGCTTTGAGCTGCAAATTTTATGTGGCAGTGCCGGTGACTGCGCTGGGCAGTAGTATACTGTGGCTGGGTGGCCAACGGCGCGTCGGGTTGATCACGGCCCTGGTCGGTGCTGCGTGGGGAGCAGTAGCGTTTTTTGTCATACGCCCTTGGTTCACCCCCGCCGAAGCCTCACACTTGTATGCCACATCGTCTGGCTATGTGCAGCATTATTTTGAGTGGAATAGCCTGTATGGTCATTCGTTTGGGATACGATTGCTCAATGCGTTGATCGTCTATATGCCGGCACTGTGGTTGGGTTGGCGAGTGCCCAAGTGGTTATTATTGGCCAGTGTTACAGCTATACCCACCCTGCTCAGCAATGGTCCGGGGCCATCGTTCGACTATCGCGCTCACCATTATGCCCTGGCAGTACCTTTTTTGACGCTGGCCATCGTATACGGCGCCGAGCAAGTACGCAAAAAACAGGCACTGATCTTGCATCTGGGCGCTACGCTGTTGATTTTGTTCATGCTCAACAGCCTGTTTGTAGATTCGCCACTCAATATCCGCTTTTACAATCCTCAGCCTGGCAGCCCCACCGGCATGTCGTCCCTTCAATATGGCGTGACCCAACGTGACACGTTCAAAGATTACTGGCTGACACGATACATTCCCCAGCAGGCCGCCATTGCTGCCGATGCTCTTTTGTCGGTACACCTGGTGAATCGCCTAATCTTGTATCAAACCCGCCCACCGCGCCCCAACGAAGTCGTACGCTCATTGCCAGAGCTGTTACCCGAACTGGATGGAGTGGTTATAGATGGGCTCATGGATTTTGCCGTAGGTAGCGGAGACACAACCACAACCGGCGGAGTTCTGTATGAGCGCGAAACCGCCCGCCTACTGCTCCAATCAAAGGAGTTTGGCCTGGCACGGGCCGATGACGGCTTATTGTGGTTTGCACGTAACACCGACGGATTAGCTCAACACATCGAAACCATCCCCATCACCCAACGACCTCCGCTGCTGACCGATTTTGACGATAAAATAGGATTAACCGAGGTCACTTTGAAACCGTTGGGGAATAACCGTTTTCGCCTGACTTGCTCCTGGGTAGCCTTGACCAACCTCCGAGATCACCCTCCATTTATAGCCATAAGCCAACTGCGTGGGGTGGCACATAGTCGTGTGCTGCATTTGCCGACCTGGGCATTGCTGCCCACCACCGATTGGCCAACCGATGCGCTGATCCGCGAAGAGATCGAATTTGTCTTTGATCAAGGCCTAATGGGATCATACGAGTTGGTGTTAAGCTGGCACCGCGCCACCCATCTGTTTGCCGCCGAAACCGATTGGCGCAGCCGAGTGGGCGATGAGTTTGTAATTGGCACACTGAACATCCAACTATGAATTGCCGATTTTTGAACAAAAAACTTGGATTTTATTTCATTCTTTTTCTATTGGCCACAGCAGGGTTGATCGCCTTGATCGTTCACCCTTTTTGGATCAGCACCGATTTACGCAGCAACCTGTGGGCACCAACCTATTTATTGGTACGAGGTCAAAACCCCTACAACACAACCGTGTTAATGACCCAACAACGCTGGCTTAACCCGGTATGGTTTCCTATGATCATCGGCCTCTTGTTTCCATTGGGCTGGCTGACCGTCTACCAGGCTACCAACCTGTGGCTGCTGCTTAATCTGGCCATATTGGTGACTATGCTGTGGTGGGCTGCCTATCCCTCGCGACCTCCTCTCTTTTGGTTTGCGCTCTTGATGCTGTCCATACTGCTTTTTCCACCCACGGTTGGACACTTGCGGTTGGGACAGTTGAGTTTGCCGATCACATGGCTGTGGTGGATGGCGGCATTAGAGTTGGATCACTCTCTGTTGGCAGCCGGAGCAATAGCGGTGGCCCTATCCAAACCACAACTAGGCATTCTGGTATTGCCGGGCATGTTATGGGCCAGCTATCGCCGTCAGGGTTTCAAGAGGCTCGCCTATTTGACCGTATTCACTATTGTGATCGTTTTGACTTTAACCATTCCCCTGTTTCTGGCCGATAGCAATTGGCCTGCTTTTTTCCTGCGTGGACTGTGCCAAAATCCCTCATGGCAACATCCATCCCTCCTTTACGTCCTGCGTCAGACATGGGGCGGATGGGGCACCGCGGCATGGATTGGGGTCACCTTGATCGGCTTGATGGTCAATTTCTGGCTATGGACAAAACGGCCACCAGAGCAAGCCGTCTTGTGGAGTCTGGCTTTAACCCCCCTGATTTCACCGTACATCTGGAGTTGGGATTTCGTATTGTTGATTCCGCTGGCAGCACATCTGATCTTCCATTCTCCGCCCGCTCGATGGGGAATCGGCGCAGGCTACGTGCTCTGTTGGGCCTTGATGCTGTACATGGATGTGAATATGGGGAGTCACAAAACCTGGTGGATACCCTGGATATTATTCGCATTTTTTTGTATGTCATACGTTGTGGGCAAAAATAAATGGACCAATCCAACCGTCTAATACCGAGCATTTACGATGGCTCAATTCTATGGTGGGGGCTGGTGATATGGATGGTAGCGAGCATCGCGGTGTTGATGCCGCTGGAGCCGAATGATTATTGGTGGTATTTGAGGGTGGGGCGCGATACTCTGCATGACGGTGCCGTGCCGGTGGTGGATACCTTGAGTCACACTCAGGCCGGACGGCCGGTCGTTTACCACTCATGGTTGGCCGCGGTGCTGTTTTATTTGATACGACTGTGGGGCGGCGATGGATTGACTATGCTCTGCAAGGCTTTGCTGTTAGGAATTCTGTATGCACTCACCTGGTCGACATGCCGGATTGTAGGCGCCGGCGGACGCCTGTCCAGCCTGATCACCTGGCTCGCTGCCCTGGCAAGCAGTAACAATTGGGCCGTGCGTCCTCAGATTTGGGCTTACCCACTGTTCAGCCTTACCCTGCTAGTACTGCTCTATAAACCCAAAAAGATCGTCTCGCTATGGCTTTTGCCGGCCATCATGGTTTTGTGGGTCAATCTGCATGGCTCGTTTGTGCTCGGTTTTTTCTTGGTCGGCACGGCCTGGGTAGGCGAACGAGAACGTCGCCGCGAGTTGGGGGTGGCATTGGGCAGTATGAGCATCGCTTCGCTGATCAACCCACGTGGATTGGGCGCATGGCATTATGTGCTGACCATGCTAACCGATCCGAGCAGCCAACAACTGGGCACCGAATGGCATGCCCCTACACCTGATACATGGCAAAACGTCTTGTTCTTTGTCTGGCTTTTGAGCCTGACTCCGTTGCTCTTCGAGCTGGCCAGAAACCGGCGCACTGCGCTACCTGACCTCTCGCTCACCTGGTGGCTGTGGTTTCTAGGCTTTGGATGGATGGCCCTGACCGGTCTGCGATACGTGATCTGGTTTATCCTCATTTTGGCTCCTTTGAGTGCGATGTTGCTCGCTCCGTTGGTAGGACAATGGTTGGACAGACGACCTCCACGCGGTCTGCCGGCCCTAAATGCCGGCATTGCTATCGCTTTGTTGCTCATGCCGCTGATCCTGCTGCCCGGAGTACGCGAACGGTGGTGGAAGGCTGCCCCACCGTCTTGGACAGCCAACACGCCAGGCCAGGCAACCCGCTGGCTGGCCGAGCATCCCGAACTGCCCGGCCCCCTATGGAGCGACATTGCTTTTGCCAGCTATCTCACTTTTGCCTTGCCGGAACGGCCGGTATGGAGCGACACCCGTCTTGAGGTATACTCGCTGGAGCAATCACTGCGCTATATCGAAATTTCTAACGCAGTATATAACTGGCAAGAATTACTGGATACCGAAGGCATTCAACTTTTAATGATCGATCCCCATGCTCAACCGCGCCTGTGGAAGGCTGTACAGCGATCGCCACATTGGACAGTTCGTTACCAAGATGACACGGCAATCATCCTGACACGGCTACCGGATAAATAGAGCGACAACCGCCGAACAAGCCGAATAATTTTTCCGAATTTTTCTCCATCTTTCCACACTCCATCATCCCCGTCAGGAACAAATCCGTTGATCAATCCGTCTATGTGCAAAGCCATTGAACGAAAAAGGAGATGTTCCGATGAAAAAGGGTGGATTGTTCAGCTTGTTGATCCTTGCCTTGCTCGTCTTGAATTGGCAACCGATCTGGGCCGATGGAATCATCATCATCGATCCCCCGCCCCCTAAAATTCCACCATATTTAATCGTAAAATATCACCGGGTCACGGTCACGATTCAAGATCAGGTCGCCATCACCCACGTCGATCAGGTTTTTGTCAACCCAACCGACCAGCGCATTGAAGGCACTTATGTCTTTCCGCTGCCCGAAGAAGCGACAATCAATGAATTCGGCATGTGGGTAGATGGAGAATATCTGGCCGGCGAAATCCTGCCCGCCGATCAGGCACGAAACATTTACGAGGAGATCGTCCGGCGACAACGCGATCCAGCGCTGCTGGAATACGTCGGACGGAACACTTTTCGCGCGCGCATCTTTCCCATCGAACCACACGCCGAAAAACGGGTCGAGATCGAATACAGCGAGGTGTTGCCGTTGGACAACGGATTGGTGCACTATCGCTATCCACTCAACACCGAACGCTTTTCTCCGCAACCGATCCAAGATGTCTCCATCCATGTTGAAATTAGCTCCCAAGAGGCAATCAAGGCCGTTTACTCTTCAAGCCATGATGTGGCCGTTGATCGACATGACGATCATCATGTCGCGGTCGGCTATGAGGCTTATGATGTAACCCCCAATGTCGATTTCGACCTTTATTACACCGTCAACGAAGCCGAGATCGGCTTGAATCTGCTTTCCTATGCAGGAGCAGGGGAGGATGGCTTTTTCTTGCTGCTGTTAGCGCCGCGTGTCGAGGTAGACCCAACCGAAATCGTCGCCCAGGATGTGTTGCTGGTGTTGGACAAGTCCGGTAGTATGCGGGGCGAAAAGTTGAGTCAGGCCAAAGCTGCACTCAAGTTTGTGCTCGATCAGCTCAATGAGCGAGATCGCTTTAACATCATCGAATTCAGCACCGGTGTACGCCGGTTTGGACAGGGTCTGCTGGACCTCACGCAACGTGAAGCCGCCAAAAAGTGGGTCGAAGCGCTACAGGCTGGCGGCGGCACCGACATCAACCGGGCCATCCTGGAAGCATTGAGCCAGGTCGATGCCGAACGTCCAACGATCATCATCTTTTTGACCGATGGCTTGCCCACCGAAGGGGTAACCGACGTCGAGCGTATCTTGTCTAACATAGACGACGCCGCGCCGAAAAATGTACGCATCTTTACTTTTGGGGTTGGCGATGATGTGAACACGCTGCTGCTCGATCGCATGGCCCGCGACCACCGTGGTACGAGCGCATATGTTCGCCCTGGTCAAAACATTGAAGAAGAGGTGTCGGCTTTTTATGCCAAGGTCAGTACGCCGGTGCTTTCGGACATTGCAATCGACTTTGGAAGGATCCGGGTTGAGGACGTTTACCCGTACCCGCTGCCCGATTTGTTTGCCGGGACCCAGCTTTTGGTCGTGGGACGCTACCGGAGCGGCGGAGAGACACAGGTGACGTTGCATGGCCAGGTAAACAACCAAAAACAGACTTTTGTCTTTGATCGGGTACGCTTCCGCAGTACAGGCGGTGAAAGCTTTATTCCACGGTTGTGGGCCACCCGCAAAATCGGCTATCTGCTCAACCAGATTCGTCTGCACGGCGAATCGCCAGAATTGATCGAAGAAATCGTCGAGCTGGCGGTACGTTACGGCATCGTGACGCCTTACACATCATTCTTGGTGCAAGAAGATGCAGAGGTGTTCAGCGAACAAGGACGCCAAAAAACAGCCGAACGTGAATACTCGGTCATTGCCGCCACCCCCGCTGTACCGACCGGACGAATCGCCGTCGATCAGGCACAAGCGCAGCGCGCGCTGGAAGACGCCCAGATTGGCGGTGGAACAGCCGACAACCTGGTTCGGGCAGTCGGTGATAAAGCATTCCTGCTGCGCGACGGTCTCTGGATCGACACAACCTTTGACGCCGACCGGATGACGCCACTGCGGGTGCTTTTTATGAGTAAAGAATATCTGGCCCTGGTACGTGCGCGGCCCGAGTGGAGCCGATATTTTGCCGTCGCTGCACGCGTGTTGGTGGTTTTGGAAGACGAAAATGGCCGGCCACAAGCCTATGAGGTGGTGCTTGAAGGCGACACGGACCCCATCACCGTGCCCGCCGCTCAGCCAACCCCGACCCCGGCCGTTCAAGCCACCATGACGCCCCTCAAAACGCCGACCAGAACATCGACGGCCACGCCAATTGCCTCATCAGCTCAACCGAAAACGTTGTGTGGAAGCAACAGCGCCATGTTGATGGCCGCAGCAATTGTCGCGCTGTACTTTGCCCGGCGAAAATAACCGTCATCCGGCCAGGCCATCTTTTTCAGGGGCATAGCGTTGTTATGCCCCTGTTTTTATCTTTCAGCCCCGTTGTTCATCCAGGTGCGCAGGCCAAAACGGCTCAGGTAGATGGGAATGTTTTTGAACAACGGATTAGCAGCCTCGATCTGGCGGATCAGCTCGCGCTTTTGGCTGGAAATATCGCTGCACAACAGGGTAAGCGAACCGCCTTCTCCACCGGCTCCGTTGACTTTCCATCCCAACGCCCCATAGGCGCGGGCCAACTCGATCACCTGCTGGGCATCCGCACTGACCAGGGCCGGGTTGAGTTCGGCCTGCGCGGCCGTGTTGAGCTGCATCGAATGTCCCAGGGCAACCCAATCGCCGGCATAAAGGGCATCGCGGGCCAGTTCAGGCGTGCGGCGCAACGGCGCCAGCTTGGGACAATCTGGACCGGCGTTTTCCAGTTCGGCGATCACCTTTTCATGGATTTGCGAAGAGCTGTGCGATTTGCCCAAAAAGATCAGCACCAACCGCCGTTCAAGCTCCCACCAGATGGCATTGGGCACGTAAATCGGCGACACCGATGCATGTGGATATTGGTACATATCGATAAAGTTAATTCCACCATAGGCCGAGGCCAATTGGTCTTGAATCCCCGATTGTTGTTTGAGCAACTCGGTCTCGACCGCATGCGCAGCCAGGGCCACCTCATGCGGCGTCATTCGGCCAGGAGTCAGGCAGTCCAGCGCGCCGATCAGGGCCACGCTAACGGCAGCCGAAGTACCTGTCGAGCAGCCGGCGGGTGCTTCGGAATAAATCGAGATGTACAAGGACACATCTTCTGGAATGCGCATATACTCGATGGCTGCCTCCAGCAAGGGATGGCGATCCCACCCTGGAGTTTTGGGGTGTACCACGTAACGATCGCCATAATTTTCGGCAAAAAGCACAATTCGCTCCGGCAAAGCATCGCGGGGATACACTTCGACCTGGACTTCGACATAGGGGTACACCGCAATGTTGAACACTTTGCCGTATCCGGCAAACCAGGTGTCGGTCCAGCCGCCGTTATCGCAGATGCGAATCGGCGCTACGCTGTTGATCACGCGCAAGCGGCGTGCAGGGTCGGGCAGATTCATCGTTCCTCCTTGAAGTGAAATAACAAACCAGGCACCGGTCAAACTGTGTCCGGTCGCGGAGTGCGGCTTGAGCCGAATTTTAACCACCAGCGGTAGCCCGGTTGAAGCCTCAACGCTCCCAAACGCCAAACTCCAGTAGCAAATACCCAATTCGCCCGAATTCAGTATATCACATTCCCTCTACAAGACCAATTCAACGCTTTTTCGCCAGGTCAAGAGTATGGTATAATCGGCACGGTTTGTTTTGCACCCATTTGTCCACAAGGTTATCCACAGTGTTGAGAAAAGATTACAAATGCGTTAACATTTTGTTATTCTTGCGCCCTCAATGGTTGTTGATCGGTGCGTTGCTGATCCACCTGGGGATGCTCGTCTCATGGCGTATTGGGTTTTTGAATTCGCTCTTCTTTGATGCCACCGTCACGCATGGACGACGCGGCTGGGATTTTTACGCCCTCTATCAGGCCGGACACAATGTCCTGACCGGCCACAGTGTGTATCAAAGCGACGGCACGCAAATCGACATGGTCATCCCCGATGGCACATATACGCCCTTTCGCTATCTGCCCGTTTCAGCGTACACCGTCGGCGTGCTGCTCAACCTGCTTTCCCCCCTATGGGCCTATCGGGCGTGGGTGGCCATACTTGAACTGTTGCTGATCTTGTGCGTCGCGCTGACCTGGCACAAGGTAAAAGACGAAAAACTGCGCATCGTTTTGTGCGCAATGTGGCTTTGTTATACGCCATTTTATCTCGAACTGTACATGGGGCAGTTTTCCTTTGTACAGGCCACGCTGATCTGGGTTATGCTCCTCGCCACCCAACCAGGGTGCTGCTTTGACACGGCCTGGATCGTCAGCGTGCTGTGGAAACAAAACACGTTGCTGATTGCTCCTTTACTGGTACGCCTAAAACGCTGGAAAAGCCTGATATGGCTGATCACATTGACCTTGCTCACCGCCGGCCCCTACTTTGCGCTCGTGCCCGGCTCATTGACCGCCTTTTGGGGCAACCTGCGCAGCGATCCGCCGTGGTTTCAATTTGGCAACCTGGGCTTTCGACAATTGGTGTTCGATACGATGTGGTCTTGGGCCGATACGACCGGCTTGAACATCAGCAATGAGGTTTACATCTGGACACAACGTGGCATCGTCATCCTGTTTGTGCTTGTTCCCCTGTTGCTCACCTTGCTCGACCGTCGGCCGGAAATCACCCTCCATGTCAGTTTATGGATAACAACGTATTTTATGATCTACCACCACGTCTGGGAACACCACTATGTGATGCTGTTGCCGGTGCTGGTTGCGCTGACCTGGCGCTTTCGCTCACCCTGGTTGTGGCCGATCTATCTGCTGTTGGCCCTCCCTACCCCTTATGCGCTGATCGACCCGCACCGCCAGGTGGCCGTGCTCGATGCAATGCGCTGGACGCCGATCCGCCCCCTTTGGCAAGACTTGCTCTATCACGCCGCCAAGGCTGTTCCGGCCTTGTGGCTTTACGGCTGGCTATGTGTCCGCCTGACCCGTCCCATTTGGAATGATTGGCGCGCCGGCCGTCGTTGGGTCTGGCCTTTTTCCGAATTGGAGAAACGGGCATGATCGATCTCTTGCGTCGGCTGCTCGCTCCCCCATACCTCTATGCCATCGACCCCGGCCCGTTGGGGCGTTGGCAAGTTGTCTATATCGTGTGGAGCATCATGCTTGTATCCGACGCAACGTTATCGATCGCCATATGGCGACGCCGGCATACAGATTGGGCGGTTGTCAGTGGCACTGCCTGTGTGGCGGGTCTGTGTCTGCTCGGATTGCGTTTTATATCTCCACGCATCGATTTTATTCCTGTTTATGCACGTTTTTTGCTGCTTGATGTATGGACGGCGCGCGTGTGGCCGATCTCGGCAACTGTCATTGCACTGCTGGCCCCGTTGCCGGCCCTCCTCGACCGACGCATCCCCGCCGGCTCGCCCTATCTGGACGCGCTAACCGGTCGCCTTGCCCCCACCTCCCCCGTACTTCCGCGATGGCAAACCGGATTGGGGCTGATCATTCACATGTTCGGCCTGAGCTGGCTTGAGCATTCGGGAGGATGGCCCCTATGGTGGGCACCGCTCACACTGCTTTTGCTGCTGATTTTGCCGCTGCTCGCCCGCCCGCGCCGAATCCGGATCGAAACGCTCACTCCGTTGCTGATCAGTTATCTTGTTTCTTTAGTTGTCAATTTTATACAAAAAGAATTAAAGATAGACGTAGAAGCCTATCAAGGTTTTCGCCTTCCCGACCCGCTTTCGCCCTGGTTCAACACGCCGGTAATGATTGCCGTGGGCATCGGCTATACCGTATGGATTCAGATACGCTATCTTGGCGCAGGATGGAGACGTCGGGCACGCATTGACTTGCTGCCGGCAGGAATTCTGACGTTGACGTTGGTTTGGTTTGGCATCACCGCATTCCGACATCGAACCCACGGTGTGACGGCCAGCGATCCCTATTGTTATGTGCAAATGGCCATCGATCTGACCGAGACCGGTTCACCGTTGCACGCATTTCCACTGGCCGGGCTGGCCCGTGATCTTGGCCTGCCCACATGGCCGACCGTTCACATCGGCTACCATCCACCAACCGATGGCATTCGCGCACCAACGATGTGGCCTCCCGGCTGGCCGCTGCTGATGGTCCCCCTGTACCGATTCGGTGGAATAGATGCGCTCTATTGGGCCGCTCCGTCGACCGCATTGTTGGCCCTGGTCGCCACGTGGGCATTGGTCAACGAAGCGCTGCGCACGCACAAGCGTGCCGTTCGCCAGACCGTCGCTGCCTTGACCTGCTTTTTGGTCGCCACATCACCGGAAGGCGCAGAACGTATGTTGGTGCCGATGGCCGATGCGGCCGCACAGCTCTTTACCGTGCTCACCCTCTGGCTACTTTTGCGCGCCAACCGTCCCCAATCGCCAATACGCCGTGCCTGGTTGGACAGCGCACTAGCCGGATTCTGTCTGGGTTGGGCTTATTTGATTCGCCATCCACAATTGCCGTTGGCTGCTGCGGCAATTGTTTTGTTTTTTTGCTCACACCGCCCCTTCAAAATGCGCCTGGGACAGCTATTTGCTTTCGGCACCATGGCCTTGTTGGTGGCCATTCCCGATCTGGTATATCACCACATAACCTTTGGGCACTGGCTCACCGGTGAATCGACCGAATGGTTTTTGCTTTCACCGACCAACATCCCCCGCACCCTGATCGCGCTGCTGGAATCCGGTCTATTGCGACGCGAAGAAATCGGTTTTATGCTGCCCTTCTTTCCGATCGGCGTTGCCTGGCTGGGACGTAAAAACCGCCTGTCCGGTCTGATACTGGCCATCGGCACAGGTGCGGTGTTGCTTTTTCATCTCGGCTATGCGGCACTGCGCCCACGTGATCTCATTGCGCTGTTGCCGGTGTTCTATCTGTGTACCGCCGGTGGATTTACTTGCACACTTGAACGCATCTTGAAGCATCGTCTTGTTTCGGCTGCTTTTCTCGTTTTATGTTGTATGACCCTTTTGCTGGCCCGATCTTATCGGTCGCTTGCCTTGTCATGGCAAAACGAAACCATCACCTTTGGTTATCTTTCGGCCGAACAGCGTGCTGCGCTGGACACATTAGCCCGATTGACCCCTGCCGATGCAGTGATCGGCAGTATGCTCAACAGCGGCGCAATCGAGTTGTATGCCCGACGAGAGGCTGTTCACCCATTCCCCTGGACAGAAGAAGAATTGCGCACCTGGCTACATACATTAGCCGCGCAAAACCGGCCCTTTTACCTGCTGGATGACGGAGAAGAGCAACAGGTTGTCATAGAGCGGTTGCAAGCTCAGGCCAGGTTTGTGCATGTCGGGTATCTGTCTGTGCCTTACTTTGCCTACGGTGGGGGAAATCTGCCCCGCACAGCCAGATTATATCGGGTCGAACTCGTTCCCTGATTGTTATCCCCATTTTTATTCAATTAACAGGTATAGATGTGTTTCTAGTAGCAACAGTAGAGCTTGTGGATATGTGCATTGTGGCTTGAATTGGCATAATCCAAGTTGGTGTGTGCTAACTGTGCTTTTGAGGGTGTTGTCATCCCCTAGGTATTGTTAGGTATAGCTCAAATGTTCTGATGGATGGGTTGGAATATGTTGTGGAAAATTTTGGGATAAAATTTGGGACAAGTATCCAGGTTTGTCTTGACATAACACCTGGTTCTAGATATTGGGCCATTGTGGGAATTGATTGCCAGAGATAGTGGGTTCTGGATCGGCTTTGTTAAATTATTGAAAAGTTTTCCACATTTTTCCCCTTCTATCCACAGCCCAGGCGTAGTTATCCACAGAACCCACTTGCCCTGTCACCGGTTGGGTTTGGGGGCAGGGCAAGCTTGGCTTTCCGGTTGGGGACGAGTTCTGCTGGGCCAATTTCTCAAACAACACTCCGACAAGTTTTCACGCCGGCGTTTTGGAGCCTATTCGGAAATCGTAACCGACGTCATCCCTATGCGTCGGTAGGCGGCATAGGGATGACGCCGGTACGGTTTTTCGGATAGGTTCTTATTGAAAGGCCTTGCTTCTAAATGTTGGTTGGGCTGTCGAAATCGGCGTTGGGCAAGTTCTGGAACCGTGATGGTATGTTCCGCCAGCAAGGCTGGGCGGGTTGCCTGCAGCCTTGGACTTTACCAGGGCCAGGTTTGTCCAAGATAGTCGATCAAGGCCAGTCGGTTTTCATCTGGTTGGGCGTCAATAAAGAACTCAAGCGCGTGAGCAGCGGCTTGTTCTGGTTCCATGTCGGCCTGGGTGTTTTTCTGACCGCTCATGTAAGAGCGGATCCAGCCCGGATGATACAACCGGAAGGTGTAGCCTTGCGGGCGCAGATCGTTGAACAGGATTTTGACCGCCATATTCAGCGCAGCCTTGGACATGCAGTAGCCAAACCATGAAATGTGTCGACAACGTTCGATGCTGCCTGCTTCAGAGGAGACAAAACAGAGTCGTTTTAAGGTGCTTTGTTCGGTCAGCGACAGAAACGCTTCGACGACGCGGAGTGGCCCCAGTGCATTGACATCGTACAGTCGGTGCATTTCGTCATAGTCTTGCGCTTCACGAATGGTGCGGTACATGGTGGGAGAGATCACGCCGGCGTTGTTGATCAACAGATCGATGCAGTCGGTGGCTGCCGAGACGATTTCGGCGGCTTTTTTGACCGAGGGGGTCAAAGCCACATCCAGGGGAACAAGGTGTAGGTGGGTGGGATACCGGGCTGCCAACGCAGCCAGTTCGGGCCATTCGGGCATGTACTGCCCGGCGAATACACGCCACCCGCGTTGGAGCAGATGGTCGCATAATGCCAGACCCAGGCCGCGGTCGGCGCCGGTGACCAAGGCATGATATGTCGTCATTGACTTGTCCTCACATTCTGAACTGGTCCGGTACATTCGACGTGCTGAATGTCGGTGAGTGGTTAAATGTTCCTCTCGTCAGGTGACAGACGTGTGGATCGACCGAACAGTGAAGGAGAATCTGTTTGGGGGATGACGGTTCTGACCTGTGAGAGGGCAAACTGCTATGAATTTTACTATTTATCGCGGTAATCCGCAACTCGGCTTTTTTCAGGGGTTTCGAAGCAAATCAATCTGGGGATGGAATCGAGGCTTTAGCCGGTGCAAATGTGGCTCAAACCGGCTGAAACCTTGACTCCAAGCGGGAAGGGCGGCATCGGCGTAGCCCGAATTGCTTTTATTTCGACTACCTTTCACAACAATGATGTGCTATGCTATAATACTGGCAGTTTGTTGAACGCTTGGGACGGCAAAAATCTGCCTTCCGAGGTCTTGAAGCCTGGGCGGGCGGTCGGCATCGGGGGCGAGGTTGACTTGCTCCGTAAGGGAGGGACGGGCGATGACCAGATGGTTCAGGTATGCAAGGGCGGGTTGGTATGTGGTTTTGAGCATCTTGTTGGGTGGGTGTTTGGGGAAAGGCCCGGCAACGCCGGCACCGGCGGTGACGCCCAAGGCGGAAATTCGCTCGATGCGTTGGGTTCAAACCGGTGTTGCCGATTTTCAATCTGGGCAGGCAGAAGGGGTGGTGATCACCGATATCGCCGGAGGTGAAGTGCAACTTGCTCCCTTGGCGGCGAGCGGGGTGTATACCTCCCCGGTGGTTAGTGCCGATTTTGCCTTTACCGGGCTGGTTGCGCATTGGCAGGCCGATTTGCCTCAGGGGAGCAAATTAGAAATCGAAATGCGCTACGAGACGGCGGAGGGATGGTCGGCGTGGTCTGGGCTGCCCAATGTCGAATGGGTGGCTCAAATGAACGGATTTTATCCTGAAACACCGTTGCTTGTTGTCGGCGGCCTCAAATTTCAATACCGGGCTATGCTGCGTGCCGGTGCCGAGGGCGCAACGCCACGTCTGGATGAAATCGTGGTGGTGTATCTGGACACCTCGGATGGGCCGACTACCGCGCAGGCTCGCTTGATGGTTCAGACACAGTCGACGACGGCGCAGGGGGTGCCTGGGCCATCGATCATCACCCGTGCCGGTTGGGGGGCCGACGAGAGCTACCGCACGTGGGCCCCCGAGTACCGTCCTGTATCCAAGATCGTCATCCATCATACGGTGACGCCCAACGGCTATAGCGAGGCGCAAGGGGCTGCCTGGGTGCGGGCGATCTATTATTATCACGCGGTCACCCTGGGCTGGGGGGATATCGGTTACAATTATCTGGTCGATCAATACGGCAACCTTTACGAAGGTCGCTACGGCGGGCCGGGGGTGGTCGGCGGACATGTCTATGGGTACAATTACGGCACGGTTGGCATTGCCGTCATCGGCACCTATGGCAATTATGCTAACAGCGTTTCGCCTAATGTTCAGACCATGCGCGCATTGACCGATCTGGCGGCATGGGAATCGAGTCGCAGCGTGATTCACCCCCTGCAAAAGGCTCTTTTTCGCGACGCCGTGATCCCCAATCTGGGCGGACATCGTGATTATCCCCCTTACAGCACTTCTTGCCCCGGCGACCTGCTTTATGCCACACTGGGCACGTTGCGAGAATCGGTTTGGGAGCGCATGAAAGCGTATATGCCGCAATATGATGTGGTGTGGCTCTCCTGGGAAGGGCTGCCTGCTACCACTCTCCAGGCCGGACAAACCTACAGCCTCAAAGTACAGGTGCGCAATCTCGGCTGGCTGACCTGGTCGGCCGGCGGTGATCGGCCGGTACGGGTGGGCTATCGTTGGCTGGATGAGCGTGCGCAACCGGTGACGCAGCCGGCCGAAGAGGATCGGCGCACACCCTTGACGACCGATCTGGCTTTTGGTGAGACCTATGCGTGGGATCAGGTGTTGGTTACGACGCCGCGCACACCCGGCGTCTATACGCTGGTGATGGATATGGTTCACGAAGGGGTGACCTGGTTTCACGATGCCAATCCAAACAGTGGGGTGCTGCGTGTTCAGGTGACGGTTGCCGGCACGCCGACGGCTACTCCTACTCCCACACCCGATTCTGCCTGGCTTCAAAATGGCGGTTTTGAATACGACGGCGTGTGGACGATTTTTGAAACCGCATATCCTGCGCGATACGTTGAGCATGTTGCCCGCAGTGGTCGCCGTGCTCTCCAAACCGGCATTCCCCAGACGAGCGAAAATGTCTATACGTTTTCTTCGGCCGAGCAAACATTGCTCTTGCCGGCAAGTGGCCGCATCGTCTTGAGTTACTGGTATCGGGCGCAAATCGCCGGCGATTATGCGTATGTTTATCTGTACACGCCGGGCACAGGCTGGCAGCCGTTGCGTATTGTGCGCGACAGCGTAGCAGATTGGACGGAAGGTGTACATGATCTGAGCGCTTATGCCGGACAGCGTGTGACATTGCGCTTTGGCACCTACAACGATGGGCGCGATGGCGTGTCGGCCATGTATGTGGATGATGTGAGCATTCAAGTCACAACGTCGACGCCTACTCCTTTGCCTACGCCGACGTTCACCCCCATGCCAACGCCTACGCCGACGTTCACCCCTATGCCGACGCCTACGCCGACGTTTACGCCCACGCCGGCCATTCCGGCATGTACCGAATTGGCCGTTAATGGAGATTTTGAGCGAGAAGACGGTTGGACGATCGCCAACACGCCGTACAAGGCACGCTACGGCAGCGCAGTGGCCCACACCGGCACACGATCGTTGCAATTGGGCATGGTCGAACCGGCCCAAAATCAGTTCAGTTATTCGTCGGTCGAACAACGCTTTGTTGTGCCGGCCGGGCACAAAATCACTTTGGAATTTTGGTATCGGATGCCCGACAGCGGCGGCAGTGGTGACTACGGCTATTTTTTGCTCCAGCCTGATGGGGGGACATGGCGCACATTGCGCATTGTCAATGAGCGGATAACAGAATGGACGCGGCTGCAGGTAGATGTGAGCCATTACGCGGGTAGCGCTTTTACGCTGCGTCTGGGTGTGCGCAACGATGGCGCGGGGGATGGCGCAGCTGCCGTGATGTACGTTGACAGCCTGACGGTGCAGGCCTGTCATTAGTTGTTATTTGATGTTGTTTTAAACTTGAGGAGGTAAAAATGAGTAAGAATGCTCTGGTTCCCATTGCCAACGGCAGCGAAGAAATTGAAGCGGTGTGCATCATCGATGTCTTGCGTCGTGCCGGTGTTGCCGTGACCGTTGCCTCGGTAGAAGACACCTTACAGATCACGGCTGCGCGTGGCACCCGTCTGGTCGCCGACGTATTGATCGACGAGTGTGTGGGGCGGTGCTATGACCTGATCGCCCTGCCCGGCGGGATGCCCGGTGCAGAACATTTGCGCGACTGTGCCCCGTTGATCGATCTACTCAAGGCGCAGCGTGAAGCAGGACGGCTTTACGGCGCGATTTGTGCCGCGCCGGTGGTGGTTTTGTTGCACCATGGTTTGCTGAACGGCCGACAGGCTACGGCACACCCGGCTTTTTCCGATCATTTGCCCGATCAAAGCGCGGTGTCTCAGCGGGTGGTGGTCGATGGCAATTGCCTTACCAGTCGTGGGCCGGGTACGGCGATCGAATTTGCGTTGGCGTTGGTGTCTGCCCTGCTCGGCGAGGAAAAAGCGCGTGAGATCGGCGGACATATGTTGGTCAAAATGTGACCGGTTGCTGGCGAATCTATACCCGGAGTGGCGTTGCGGCTTGGGCCGGATTTTAGCCACCAGACATACCCGGCTGAAACCTTAACTCCGAAAAACGTCCGAGTCCAATATAAATAAATCTGTGGGAAGACGTGTCATTTGGGCCAAAATTTCGTAAGCTACTCCCCCAACTGAGCGCCGAAATCGAATGTCGGTTTCGGCGCTCATCCTTCAATAGCGGTCTTGAAATCATAGATACCATGGTCGATGGGCCAGTGCGCGTTGCAGTGGGTGCAGTGCATTATCTCTTCTGTTTTTTGTAACGTTGTGTGTCCGCATGTTGGGCAGCGAAAGGTCAGCGGTGACTCGGTCGATGAGGCTGTCGGGGCGCGTTCAGGATGCAAGACTGCGCGCACCATAATGCTTGGTGCACAAGGCCACCATCGACCGGTTGGCTGGAGTAGGGCGTCAAGTCGGGCAAGCAGGCGGGCAGAAACATGACGTTTGAGCCACGCAATGCGCAGATGAGAAAGGCTGCGCCGCTTTTCGATCTGAAAGCCGTGTGCCTGGAGTTGCTGCTGCATCCAGCGGGGGTGAAAATCGAAATTGAGTTTGACGAATTCAAGCGGTTGCAGGTCAAAGGGGGACCAGCTTTGGCGGCGTAGGGCATAGCGCAAGATGGACTTGATGTGAAATTTGCCGGCAAATTCGAGGATCAAGGTACCACCGGGTTTGAGCACATGGGCGATTTGCTCCAGTGCCAGCGGCACGTCGGCCAGATGGTGGATAACCCGGATCATACATACCGTGTCAAACTGTTCGGCTGCAAAAGGGAGGCGGTAGATGTTGCCGGCGACATAGGTATACGGCGCAGTGCTACCCAGGCGGGCCTGAGCTTCTTGCAGCAGAGATTTGGAGTAATCGAGCAAGACAATTTCCCGGTATCCCCGGTACATATCGACCAGGCGGCCAAAGCCGGTGCCGATTTCCAACAAACGCGCGCTCCGGCGGGCGTCTGGTGGGGGGAGCAGTTTGCGCAAGGCAATCCGCTCGGCCAGGTCTTCGTATTCACGCCCTTGATTTTGCCAGAAGCGGGTGCGATAGTCTGAGCCTTCATAGTCACAGATTGGAATGTTTTCGATTTTGTCGTTCACCTGATTCCTTTCGGCGAGATGGATTTTGACAGATACAAATAGGACGTGGATTTTCAAGGTGCGGCGGATGGACGCGGATTTTTTTTGATCCGGCCTCTGAAATCAGGCCGAGCAGTTACAATTTGAGCAATTTCGAGATTTCGATGTGGCGTCGAGGCTTTAGCCCGAGTTCGGCCTGAAATCTCCGCGCCGGGTGATTCCTTGCGGCCTGGCCGTCCCGAATTTGTAAAACGTGAAACAATTTCTTATCGGCCGGGTATGTCCGGTTGCGCAGCGCTCGTCGGTGCCTTGCCGACCATCACAGGAAGCGGTCATCGTCTGGAGCGCAGTTGTGGGCACAAACGATGTCCAGATGCGCGATGGAAGATTCATGCTAGTCTGGTTTCAGCGGGCGTTTGACCGGCATGCCGGGACGGCGCGGGTATTTGTCCGGCGTGCGGGCAACTTTGTCGATCAACACCAGATTGCGGGCCTCGGCCAGCCCAAGCAATTCGACCGAGAGCACTTTTCTCAGTCGTCCACCTAAAAGCGCAATGGCGTGTTCGGCAGCTTGAATTTCTTCTTGTGCCGATGCGCCCTTTTGGGCCACCACCAAACCACCCGGACGACATAGCGGCAAAAGGTATTCGACCAAAACCGGCAATTCGGCGACCGCACGTGCCACCGCAACGTCATAGCGCTCTCGATGTTCGGGCGATTGTCCGAGTTCTTCGGCACGCCCTTTGATCGCCCTGATGCGCTTGAGGCCAAGGCGTTGAATGGCAAATTCGATAAACTCGACCTTTTTGCCGGTTGCTTCCAACAAGGTCATGTCGATCTTGGGACAATAAATCTTGAGCACAAGCCCGGGAAATCCGGCTCCGCTCCCTACATCGATGCATGAAAGCGGTTTGTTGTCCTGGCCGGTTTGTCCTCTGAGGGCCAATACGCAGCTCAACGAGTCTAAAAAGTGTCGAATCTGCACCTGATCATACTCGGTGATTGCCGTCAGGTTAAACTGCGCGTTCCACTCAACCAAAAGCCTGTATAACTTGTCCAGGGTCTCGATTTGTGTTCGCGTCAATGTGAGACCGAGGCGTTTGGCACCCTCAACCAAGAGTTCCATATTTACCGAACCGTGAGTTCACTGAAAAAAAAGCATCTTGGGGTCTATCCGAAAAACGTAACCGACGCATCCCCATGCGTCGGTATAAGCGACATAGAGATGCTGCCTGTACGGTTTTTCGGGTAGGCTCTTATGCCGACCGACGGATGCGCAAAACCCGGCGGAGCATGTTCAACTCGGACACACGCAGCAGGGCACAGCATCCGGCATACACGGCCACACCAACCGTTCCGCATAACACAACCGTGATCGCCCATCCCAGCCGTCCTTCAATCGGGAACATCATCACAGCTTGCCTGACTCCGTAAATCGCCATTCCCATCACAACAGAAGCGACCAGCGTTTTGAATGCCGTTGTCCCAATCCCAAAGGTGTGCAACGGACCGACCATTTTCCAAAACAACACCAACATGAGCAACGTGTGTCCGGCCAATTGCACGTTGTTGGCCAGGATCAATCCGATCATCCCCCAGGGGCGGACGGTCCGCAGGGCAACCAGGGCATACAAAAGCACGCCGATAACGCCGACCGCTGCCGGCGTAAAGGTGTTTTTGCGCGCATAAAAAGCGAAAACAAGCGGCTGATCGATGGCCGCAAAGACCATCCCAATGAGATAATAACGTAACGCCAGAGATGTTTGGAGTGTGTTATGTGCAGTGAAATTGCCATGCTCAAAAAGCAGAGCCACAACGGGTTCGGCAAGCATAAACAGACCGACGGCCGCCGGTAGGGTCAGCACAAGCACAAGCCGCAAACCGCCGGCGAGCGTTTCCCGAAAGGTAGATGTCCCCTCCTGGCGCGATTCTTGCGCCGCCTGGCGGGCCAATGCCGGCAGAATGGCCGTCGAAATGGCCATTGAAACCAGGCCGAGTGGAAATTGGCGCAGTTGGGTGGCGTAATCCATGATCGCCAGGCTGTTGCCAACGCCGGAAGCCAGGTTCCGGTCGAGCAAAATGCCCAACTCGTTAGGGATCATACCGATGAGGATAGGCAGATAAAGCCGCAGAACACGCCCAAGCACCGGATGTCGGAGATTCAAAAGGGGATAAATGCGGACATCACGCAGCGCAGGAAGCTGAAGCACAAATTGGGCCAATGCGCCAAGAACCAGGCCAAAGGCCAGGCTACCGACGCCCCAGCGCTGGCTCAAGAGCAGGGCGGCGAGCACGACGCCGATGTTAAAGACCACCGTCGTAAAGGCCGGCAGCACAAATCGCTGCAAAGCCTGGCACAACGCTGTTGCCAGACCAGATAAACCCAAAAAGAGCGCGCTCAACAGGGTGATCCGCAACAAACGGGTGGTTTCGTTCTGCAAGGCGAGATCAAAACCGCTCACCAACACGCGGGTGATCGACGGCGCAAGCAATTCGGTGACGACGACGATCGCCCCTAACGTCAGTACCGACCAGGTGAACAACAGGCTGGCCACCTCAGAAAAGTCTTGGCGATCTTTGCAGGCTGCGTACTCGCTCAAGGTCGGCACCAGCGCCGAGGTGATCATGCCGCCGATCAACAGCTCATAGAATCGACGGGGTACGATATCTGCCGCGTTGTAGGCCAGGATCGCTGCCTGTGCGCCGAACAGGTCCGAAATCACAATACCCCGAACCAGCCCCATGATTCGGCTCAGGATGTTGCCGAGCGAGATGATTGCCGCCGAGCGTGCGATGCTGACATGGCTTTTTTCTGTGGTCATTCGATTCGGTCCGTTTGCAAAATTCTCCCCCCAAGTGAAGGTCTGGCAATGGGGCCTGGCCTGTCGGTGCGGCCCATTATACACGAGAGTTGGTCTGGAGCAAATCCCAATCCGGCGGGGGGAGGCTTTGGCCGGCACAAACCGGCTAAAGCCTTGACTCCGGCCTCGACTCTGGCCTCGGCCTTACTCCGACCTTGACTTTGGCCTCGACCTTGCTCCGGCCTTGACTCGGAGCGGAAAAAAAGCGGTATCGGCATAGTCTGAATCGCTTCTGCTTTGAACATCTTCCTGCTCATATCCCGGCCGTGTTTCGCCTGTGCAAATTCGAGACTTGAAGCGCCAAAATTTTTGCTTGTTTGCCGGTTCTCTTGTAAAATGACCGGTATGGACCTGTTTGAACATGCTCGCCAGAAACAAATCGAAAGCGAAGCCCCGTTGGCCGCGCGTATGCGCCCGCGCACCCTCGACGAGTTTGTGGGCCAGTCACACATCATCGGGCCAGGGCGGTTGTTGCGTCGCGCCATCCAGGCCGATCAGCTCTCTTCGCTGATCTTTTACGGCCCGCCGGGCACCGGCAAAACCACCCTGGCGATGGTCATTGCCAATACCACCCATAGCCATTTTATCACCATCAATGCCGTGTTGGCCGGCGTGCAAGATATCCGCAATGCCATCGCCGAAGCGCAAGAACGACGCGGCATGTACGGACAGCGCACCCTTCTCTTTGTCGACGAAGTGCATCGCTGGAACAAGGCTCAACAAGACGCCCTGCTTCCCTGGGTCGAAAACGGCACGGTCATCCTCATCGGCGCAACCACCGAGAACCCCTATTTTTCGGTCAACCGTCCGCTGGTCAGCCGCAGTCGCATCTTTCAACTCAAGCCGCTCACCCAAGACGATCTGCGCCAGATTGCCCGCAATGCCCTGCAAGACCCCGAACGCGGCTATGGTCGTCTCAAAGTCGATCTGCACCCCGATGCACTCGATCATCTGGTCAACATTGCCAACGGCGATGCACGCGGCGTGCTGAACGCCCTGGAATTAGCCGTCGAAACCACACCGCCCAACGAGGAAGGGGTGATCGTCATCGATCTGGCCGTTGCCGAAGAATCGATCCAGCGTCGTGCCGTGCTCTATGACAAAGATGGTGACGTCCATTATGATACCATATCGGCTTTTATCAAATCGCTGCGTGGATCCGACCCCGATGCTGCCCTGTACTGGCTGGCGAAAATGGTTTATGCCGGCGAAGACCCCGATTTTATCTTTCGACGGATGTTGATTCTGGCCGGCGAAGACGTAGGTCTGGCCGACCCGAACGCTATCCGGGTTGTCCACGCCTGTGCGGAGACCTTTGACCGCATCGGTATGCCGGAAGGACGCTTTCATTTGGCCCTGGCGGCGATTTACCTGGCTACCGCACCCAAATCTAACTCGACAATGGGCTTTTTCGACGCGCTGGGGGTGGTGGAGCAAGAACCGGAGGCTCAGGTTCCCACCCATCTGCGCGATGCCAGCCGCGACCGTGAGGGGTTCGGGCACGGTCAAGGGTATCTCTACCCGCATGCCTACCGTGATCACTGGGTGGCACAGCAATACCTGCCCACTGCGTTGCAAGGACGCGTCTTTTATCAACCTTCCGAACAAGGCTACGAACGGCAAATCCGCGATCAGGTCGTGCGGCGCCGTGAGGCGCAACTGGCGGCCATGGTCGAGGAAAGTGTCCTTGCGCCGCCCGAAGTGCTGACTCACTCTCCCGACGATCACGCCCGCGATCGCTGGTTGCAACGTGCCATCGGTGCGGCCGGCGAACAGCTTGGCCGTCTCCGCGACCGGCTTTTGGACGGCCTGGCCCTGCAACGCCATCACCTGTTGCTCGATCTCAACGCCGGAACCGGCCTGCTGACCTGGGAAGCCCTCCGCCGTCTGCCGGAAGGCGGGGTCTGGGCATTGGCTGTCGACGAACAAGGCGCCCGTGCTTTGCAAGAACAGGCGGCCCGTTTGGACGAGCTGGCTCGTCCGCATGTGCTGGTCGGCCCGGTGCAACAGATCGGCGATTTGCTGGCCCAGGCATGTGAACCCGGTCTGCGTTTTGATGCGATAGTCGGCCGCAACGCCATCACAGCCCTCACTGCCGACGAACGGCTTGCGCTTGCCCGTACCCTGCGTGCCTGGCTCGCGCCGGAAGGGCGGATCGGCCTGGCACAGGTGGTGCCACGGCACACCCAACGATTGTATCGCCTGGTAGCGTGGGACGATCCGGAGCTTGAACGTCGTGTTCAAATGGCCGAAGAAGCCATCTATGCCCGCATCGATGACCCGTGGACAAACTGGGATGTCGACGACCTCAAACATTGCTTTGAAGCGGCCGGTTGGACCCAGGTCGAGGTTCTGGTGGAGTTGCACAGCGGAGAATTGTTGGTCACGCCTGCGTTGTTTGAGCGCTGGTTCGCCCGCGAGGGCGAAGGGCGACCCAGCTATGCCCAACATCTGCTTCTTTATCTCGATGAGCATGAACTGGCCCGCGTGCGTGCCCTGTACGAGCGCACTATGCTCCATCAAACGGTGCGCTGGGTGACGAGGATGGCGATGCTTGTCGGCCAACCCTAAAGGTTTGTCAAACCTTTAGGGTTTATTCTATTTCCACCGCGTGAGGATGGTTTCCCGCCGGAAAATTTTGACCGCAAAACGGAGCACCACCAGATCGAGCAGCGCCGTCACCATCGCCGCATAGATCACCATCTGCTCGCTTACGAAAATCCATCCTGCCAACGCCACCAGGCTCAAGCCGATGATCGGCACGACAAACAGGCCGGTTACCTGTTGTGCCGTGCGCGGATCGTTGACCCGTGAAGAGACGATCACCCCACTGAGCACCGAAAGCAATGCCAACAGCGGGCTGAGCAGCAGCATGCTCAGCATCCACACCGCACGCGCCGCGTAGACAAACACCGTCGGCGGCACAATTGGCCAGAGGCCTAGCAGGGTGAGCGCATAGCTGAGCCATGAAACCACCACCGCCGGCACCGTTGCAGCGACACTTTTGCCGGCCAACAGCTCCCATGTGGTGATCGGCGTGGCCAACAGTGGCTCCAGCGTCTTGGTCTGCTTTTCACCGATGATGCTGAATGCGGCAATGTAAACCGGCAACATCATCGGGATCATGAACAGGTAAAACATAAACTGCTCGTTCATCTGCACCAGCATCGCCTCAAAGGTCGGCAGATGTTTGAGCTGTGCCGGTATCGGCATTTCATCGGCATCGGTGTCACGGCCTTGCGCCTCAAAATGGACGAGCATGTAATCGGTGCCGACGATCATCGCAACGATCAGCAGCGGCACCAAAATCATGGTCCAGATGATCATCTTGTTGCGGCGCAGCTCGGCCCATTCCTTTTCGATCACCACCCAGATACGTGTCCAGTTCACGTTCATGCGCGTTCCTCCTGACCGGCCTGAGCCAACAGGTCGAAATAAACCGCTTCCAGCGAATGCTCAACCGCTTCGACATATTGCACATCGGCACCGGCCTGAACCAGCGCACGTACCACCTGCGGATTGTACATTTCGGGGGCATCCAGCCGGATCGAGATGGCGTTTTCGGCCACCTGTATTTCTTGTACAAAGGGCAACGTGCGTACCGTAGCCACATGCTCCGGCTCGACGACTCGCAGTTGTACTCGCACCCTGCGACCGTACAAACGCTCGCGGAGCCGCGCCGGGGTATCCACGCAAATCAAGCGCTGCCGGATCACGCCAATGCGGTCACACAGCCGGTCGGCCTCATCGAGGTTGTGGGTGCAAATAAAAATGGTGCGTCCCTGACCGCGCAATTCCTGGATGAACTCGCGTACCGTCCGTGCCGCATCGGGATCAAGGCCGCTGGTCGGTTCGTCGAGAAACAAGAGTGGCGGTTCGTGCAGCAATGCGCGGGCAATGGCCAGTTTCTGACGCATGCCTTTGGAAAACTCGCCGACCAATTCGGTGCGGCGATCCCACAGGCCGAGCATCTTGAGATATTTCTCCACCTGACCGACGATATCACTCACACCGTAGAGTTTGGCGAAAAAAGCCAGGTTGGTAAAGGCATCCAGCCGCTCATACAAGCCGGGTGTTTCGGTGAGAATGCCCACCTGGCCGCGAATGAGGTCATCTTGACGTCCCACCTCATATCCGGCCACCCAGGCCTTGCCCCGAGTGGGCGCGATCAACGCGCACAGCATACGCACGGTGGTGGTTTTGCCTGCGCCGTTCGGCCCCAAAAAGCCAAACACCTCACCCTGGTTTACGATCAGGTCAAGATGATCAACGGCCAGGTTCATCCGCACCTGGCCGCGTTTGCCGTTGCTGACAAATTCTTTGCTCAATCCCTCGGTTCGAATGATCTCCATTGCCATTCTCCACATTTGAAAACCGCCGCATAGGGATGCGTCGGCCACCGTTTGGGGCCACCGTTTTGGGCCACCGTTTTGGGCCACAGTTTTGGGCCACGGTTTTGGACCACAGTTTGGGGCCACAGTTTTTAGGGCAGGTTTTTCCCGTGCCGACAAAAGCGGGTAGGCAAGGACACCTTCCTCACCTACCCGCAAGTTCTCGAACTTGCTCAGAATCAAGCCCCGAGTCGAGCCTTTAGAGCCTATCCGAAAAACGCAGCCGACGCATCCCTATGCGTCGGTTAAAGCATAGGGATGCCGCTTGTACGGTTTTCCGGATAGGCACTTGGGCGGAAAAATCCGGAAGCTATTCAGGCGCTGACTCGAATCACCCTTTTGGGCCTGTGACCAATGGTCGGCCTACGCCGAGCGCCCCAAGTGGCCGATTTTCAATCGGGCTGAATGGATACGCCGATTCTAACTGCTGACATCCCGACGCAGTTGATCCATGTCCAGGCCCATCGGGTCGGTCTTGCCGCTGAGCGAAATCGCCTTGTGACTGACGATATCCTCGGCCTTGATGCCGTATTTTTGCATCAACGCCTTGCACAAGGCCACCGTGGCCTGATATTGTGCCGGTGGATAGGGGTCCTGGCCGTCATTTTTGTTGACCAGTTCGATGCCGATTGAAAAATTGTTGACATCTTCGATGCCCTTCCAGACGCTTTTGCCGGCGTGCCATGCACGCAGCTCATCGGCGACCATCTGCACAATGCGTCCATCCTTGCCGATGTTGTAATGTGCGCTGACAAAGGATTGTGGGTTCTGAAACCACTTGATCACCCCTTCCAGCGTGCTGTTGGCCGTAGCATGGATCACGATGCACCAGATTTTGCTCCCCGCCGGCCGTCGGTTGTAGTGTGGCGACTCGATGAATTCAATGTCTAGTCCAGGAACGGTGATTGAGGGCGTCACCGAAGTTGTGGTCGGTTGGGTTGTCACCGGTTGAGTTGTGGTTGGCTGGCTTACGGTTGAGGGCGCTTCGGCATGTGCGCTCAGGTCGGGAATGATCAACGCCTGCCCGACGCGAATCATGCCCGGATTGGTGATGCCGTTAGCCTGGGCGATGTCAATGTACCGCTTGGCATCGCCGTAAAAGCGCAAGGCAATCTGCGCCAGGGTGTCGCCACGTTTGACGACATATTGCTGTGCGCCCTTGGGCACCCCCGGCGGGGCCCAAACGATCGTCCATTCATACAGCATCTTGGAAACGATCTGATCAAGCGACTGTCCCTCACTTTGTGCGCGCTGTTTCGCTTTTTGTAGAATTGTATCATCGATATTTAATGCAAGTGTACCCATGTTAAAAAACCCCCTTTTTACGCATAACCGGCTGATTTGGGGAAAACAGAAATTAAAAACTTGTCCGCCAGGTCAGGTGGTATCCCGGTGCGGTTTGCCGACAAAAGTGTCGGTTGCGGTTTTCGGTCGCGCGACCGAATGGTACGAGATCATGTTTCTGACGCATTCTGAGCCACAATTCGTTCGCCGGTGCGCCGACCGATTTCACACAGTGCGTTATAGGCCGCATTGCGCACCAAGAAATCCTGGTCATTGAGCAGCGGCAGCAGAGGAGCGATAGCGTGCCGGTCGCCGAGTGCCTGGAGGGTGTCGACGGCGGTCAGGCGGATCGACCGATTGCCTTCGCGCAGGGCACGCAATAACATCTGATAGGCAACGTCACCATGGCCCAGACCGGTGCCCTGTTGGGCCGCCCAGGCCATCAACCAACCCAATTCTTCAACCGATTGTTGAGGACGCAACGGCGGCGTTCCGGCGTTGAGCGTTTCAATGACTTCGGTCGCTGCTGAACGGACAAACCATTCTTTGTCTTCGCGCGAGAGCGAATCGACAATGGCTACCGCCCATGGCTCTTCGATCTGTCCCAGCCCAAAGACTGCTGCCCGACGGATGTACATATCTTGTCCTTTAACTGCTTCGCGCAAGATGGAATGGCCTTCGTCGGGCCACAATGACAATCCTTCGGCTGCCGTTCGACGTACCAAGTCATCTTCATCTTGTAATCCCTGGATCACCCCCTCGATGGCCCGCTCGTCGGGATAGCGGCTTAGGGCATACACGGCACTGCTGCGCACAAGTGGATCGGGATCAGAAAGGGCCTGGTTCAGTCCGGCGATCACACGCTCATCTTCAAGCAAACTGAGGCCGTACACGCCCAAGGCACGAAGGTGGACGTTCGCATTGTGCACCATCTGGCCGAACAGCCGCAGTGCACCTTGGGCGTCGGCACGAGCCAATACGGCGGCGGCCCGCCGGCGCAAGGCGATCGGCTGCGTGGCGGCGGTCAGTAGCCGCGACAACTCGTTCAACATGCCGATCAACATCTGCCGATCTCCTTCCGGTGAAGCGATCAGGTACTCGGCAGTGGCGAACAAGTCGCTGCGCCAGAGGTCATCCGTTCCTTTGCTGCGCTCGACCACCAGCGCTTGTGGTGAAGTGAGCGCGGCAAAAAAGCGAATCGTCTCTTGCCAGTGCGGCACGCGGATATAGCCTTTCAAAACCTCCCCCAGATCGTTGCGGGCCGCATATTGGGCGGCCAGATAGGCGCGAAAGGTGGGATGCACAAAGGCTATCTGGCCACGTCCGGCGTCGACCAGCAAGTTGCCGTGCTGAAGCAAAGTCTGGACGGCTGCGCGCGCCGTCCGGCTCATGTCTGGCGCGGTGCGCTGTGTTCCTTGCTCTGCCGATTCATTTTCCGTCTCGACCGGCGGCGCAGCCGTTTTGGTAAGCAATTCCAGGACGCGCGTTTCCAGGTCGCTGCGTTCCACGGCATAGCGTTCGCGTTCGTGCATCGACCAGGCCAGCGCGCCAAGCACCTGGCCCCAATTGGGCAGTGAGAGGACACCGTCTTGAGTTTGTCCAAGCACCTGAATCGTTGTCTGGGCAAAGCGCATCAACCGCGAACGGGGCACCTGTTCTTGATTTCGCCACAACAATGCCGCCATCGCCAGGTCGATCGGCAAGACATTTTCATTGCTTCCCTCTCTCCATACCGTCAACAACGGGGGACGCGGTGTGGGCATTTCCGGCAACGGATACTCGGCCTCATCCGGCGGCGGCTGACCGAGGGCCCGTGCGCGTTTTTTCGCCTCGTCCAATGCGACACGTGCGGCCTGGGCTTCGGTTTCCCACGCCTGCAAAGATTCGGCCTCGCACAGGTGTTGCCATTGGGTGGCAAAGCGGGCAGCCAGACGCCGGTCAAAACCGTTCAACAGCAAGATGCCAAACCCGGATTCAACCAGGTCAGCGTATCCTTCAGGCTGTCCGGCGATGATTACAACGTTGCCCTCGTAGGCCCGGTTCAATTTGTTAAGCCAGTCCAGGGTGCGTTGCCTGGCTTCCGCATCGAGCAGGTCGAGGTTGTCGCACAGCAAAAGGGTTCGTCCTTCGATGATCTGGGCCCGCACCGTCGCCGTTGACGCGGCGGCGATGAGCAGGGGCAAGGAAGTTGAAAGGTAATCGGTGATCGGTTTGACCAGGGTGTGTCGACCTTGTTCGTCGGCCAGGCTCAAATTGAGTGAGGCCAGATCGATCCACACCGGCAACCGTTCGTGCTCTCGATTGCGCGTCGCCCGAATCTGGGGCGCTTCATTTTCCTGCGGCTCGGCTATGGTCATCTGCCAGCCCTCGCGTCGTGCGAACTGCCATCCGATGTGCAGCAACATTGTGGTACGACCGCTGCCCACCGGCCCAAGTATGGCCAGTCGTGACGACTGTTTGAGCGCATTGCCGAATCGTATGCCTCTGGAACGCGGATAAAAGAGGTTGTACAGCCGCTGCTGACGCCACAGCTTGACATCCTGGTCTTCGTCAGGGGCGGATTCAATGCTAAAAGGGGGTAAATTGAAACGTGGCTCGACGAAAACTTGTGAGAGGGGGGTCAGGTGTCGCAGCAGGTGTCCACGCTCGGCCTTGTCGATGATGTATTCGCGGTAACGGTCGGCGGCCCCCATCGATACCCGATTGCGCAGGTGTGTTATTGTCGAGATCACCCGCTCGCGCAACGCGGCCAGGCGATGACGAAGCAGGTACACAATCAGCGCCGCCAATGCTCCCGCCACAAAGCCGATTGCCGCCGACGTCCAATCAAATGTCCAGCGGGGTGCAGCTCTGGCCGATGCCATTGGAATTGTTACCAGATGCAGGACCAAGATAAATTTGGATAAATAATCGAAAATCATTGTTGGAAATGCCTCAGTTATGCAAACCAACGCATAGATTCATTATACCAGACTATGCCAGGCTGCGCAATACAAAGGCGAGGTCCGCCACCATTCAGTGCAATTGAAATCGGCCTTTTGGGGCGCGCTGCGCCGGGTGTCAGCCTACGCTGACGTGGTCTGGTCGGCGC
>Ga0129299_1000096_pt1 | contig 45915 bp, 28 predicted proteins | sample ConPoolayeCmetaG_FD_94477 | JGI IMG/M metagenome (GOLD analysis project Ga0129299, IMG submission 94477) | Hot spring microbial mat communities from California, USA to study Microbial Dark Matter (Phase II) - Cone Pool mat layer C metaG ...
CGGCCTCGCCAACGACGGCGACGCCGACCGCATCGGTATGTACGACGAAGACGGCCAGTTCGTAGATAGTCATCACCTGTTGCTGATCTTACTGCTCTACCTGCATCGCTACAAGGGAATGAGCGGCAAGGTGGTCTTCACTTTCTCCGTAACCGACAAGCTGCGCAAAATGGCCGAGCATTTCGGCTTACCTCATGCCATCACGCCGGTAGGCTTTAAATACATCGCCGAAATCATGACGCGAGAGGATGTCTTGGTGGGTGGCGAAGAATCCGGCGGATTGGCCGTCAAAGGCCATATCCCCGAGCGCGACGGCATCTGGATGGGGTTGCTCGTCTTGGAATTCATGGCCCGAACGGGCAAAACCATTAAGGGGCTCGTTCAAGAGGTGTACGATATCGTCGGTGCCTTTGCTTTCGACCGAGACGACCTACACATCACAGAGGCCCAGAAAAGCGCCGTAATTGCCGCCTGTCGCGCACGCCAGTATGTGCGCTTCGGCCCCTATGCGGTGCAAGCCGTCGAAGACCTCGACGGTTGGAAATTTCACTTAGGCGACGAAAAATGGGTCATGATTCGCGCCAGCGGAACCGAGCCTGTGTTGCGCATTTACGCCCAAGGCCCTGACGCTGCCGAATGCCGCCGCATCTTAGACGCTACTCGCAGCACTATTCTTTGAGCGCGGCGGATAGGCCGGGTGCTTTATCGCACCAAGGTAACGTCGCCGCGGTGAAGCTCCTCCACTCCATTCCTGTAGCGCACTACTGCTCGCCAGGTGTACACGCCCGAGGAGGCTGCCTGCCCTCGTATGGTGCTGTCCCAGCCGGCCGATGGGCTGTTGGGCGGGAAATGGCGGTTTTCAAAACACAGCTGCCCTTGCCGGTCGAAAATCTGCAAAACTACTACCTCCTCAATGCCCTCCTCTCCGTACAAGGTAAAGACGCGATTGTCGGGAGCCTCGCTCAACGGCCCGAAGGCGTTGGGCGCGTAAAGGTTTAACCGGTGCTTTACCGAAAGGCGGAGCACTGCTGTAGCCACACATCCCTCCTCACTGACGGCCGTCAGCCGGTATGCCGTGCTGAAAGGAGGCGCCAGCACCGCAGTTGAAGGCCCAAGGGAGAGTACCCCCGCGGATGGCTCCCAACGCCAGCCGACCAACGGCAAGCTGGATTTCACCGGCCGACGCAGGGTGTCGCCGGCAAAGAGCACCGTATCCGGGCCGACATCTAAATCGAAAGGCAGTCCGGCCGGTACAATGGTCACCATCTGAAGCGAACAGCCTGCCGCATCTTCTACCCGCAAGGTGTGAAGCCCCGACTCCAGAGCCTCCCATGCCTCTTGATCTGTTGCAGGGCCGTCGTTGAGCGAAAAAAGATAGGGTGGGATCCCTCCATTCGCATTATACACACGTATGCGCCCGTCTCGTCGGCCGGAACAGCTTTCTCCCAACACCTCTACATCCACAGACAGGGGAACCGGCAGGGACAACGCCGTGTCTACTTTTACTCGGCAGCCTCGAGCGTCCTCGACCGTCACCGACCACAGTCCAGACCGCATAGTGTCCACTCGGGCCGCAGTGCTACCGTCTGACCAGCGATAGGTATACGGCTCTGTACCGCCACTTACCAGAAAGAACCCTCTGACCCACCCTGGATAGGCACAGGCATCGGGCGGCTCGAATAGAAAAAGCCGTCCTATCAAGAGAGCGGGCTCCGGCAAGACTGCTGTCATACTATCGGCGCGACCATCCGCCGCCTCGAAATAGAAGCGGTACTCTCCGGCACGCAGTTGGCCGAGGTGGTAAGTATCCCCCGTTATCGCGCCGCCGCCTCCGGCGCCGCTCTCCAAGTGGGCCCAGGTAAAGGTTATGGGCAGCTCGCCTTTCCGAACGCGAAGGACCCATCCGCCGTCTTCCGCTCCAAAGCAGGAGGGCGGCAAAGGTTGAGCCTCTATCAGCGGTTGTGCACTCAGGCAAGCCCACGAGGAGGCGAAATAGCCCTGTAAAAGAAGCCCCCGGATAAGTCCTTTTCTCATGCCGAAAAAGATTGGTCTGTGGAAAGACGACGTACATCCCCGCATAAACTACTCGAGCGGGGAAAGGATAGAACCACAGGCGGTAAAACGGAGTAAGGGGGCGACGAGAAATAAACGGATGGCAGCTGTTTGTTACTTACCTCGGCCTGCTGGGACGGCATCTATTCCCATTCACGCGACTTGCGGTAAGCAATACCCCGAAAGAAAGCAACCGGTGTGCCATCCGGCCGCTGGACGCGGATGGAATACTGTGAGAGGTGATAACTTACACTATCCTCAGTAGCTATGGCCAGCAATTCTTCTCCCGCCCGCACTGGCGCCACGTGCTCAATGCTGCAGTGAACGGACACGGCATGGCGTCCGTGCGAATTACAGGCGAAGGCAAAAGCGCTATCGGCCAGCGAGAAGGCTATGCCTCCGTGAGCCACTCCAAACCCATTGGTCATTTCCGGCCGCACCACCATGCGAAGGGTGCAACTGCCCGCACCAATGGAGACTAATTCCATCCCCATCCACCGGCTGAAGGGGTCGTTATCGAACATGCGGTGAAAAATCTCCTCCGGTGTCAGTGCCATAGATGACCTCAATAGAAGGTGCGTCTCTCGCGTGCCATGATGCGCAGCAATCGGCAGCAGCGGTAGCGGTCTTCGCAATACTCGGCATGCAGCCAGTCTAAGTGCTCTACAATGTTGGGAATGCCGATCTCATCTGCCCAGGCCAATAGCCCTTTGGGATAATTCATCCCGTGAGTCATAGCCAGGTCGATATCGTCGCGGGTGGCTATTTGCAAGTAGAAGGCGTCTGCCGCCTCGTTGATGAGCATGCACAAGATGCGGGTAAAAATCTGTTTGCCCAGCAACTCATCTTGCCGAGGCTCCGGTCGGGTTGCTCCCTCTCGATAATCGTAAAAGCCACGCCCCGTCTTTCGGCCTAAGTAGTGCGCATCTACCAGCCGCTTCTGAGTAAAGGAGGGCTTGTAGCGCGGGTCGTAGTAGAAAGAGCGAAAAACCGTTTCCGTAACGGTGTAGTTGATATCGTTGCCGATGAAGTCCATGAGTTCAAAGGGGCCCATGCGGAAGCCTCCGAAGGTGCGCATGGCCCAGTCAATGGTGGGGGCGTCGGCGATGCCTTCGTCCAAGATGCGCAAGGCCTCTCCGTAGTAAGGGCGGGCCACGCGGTTGACGATAAAGCCCGGGGTGTCCTTAGCTAGCACCGTCGTTTTGCCCCAGCGGTTAATCAGTGCCCGCGCGCGCTCCACGTTTTGAGGGTCGGTCTGCAGGGCAGGGATGATTTCCACCAGCCGCATCACCGGAGCCGGATTGAAAAAGTGAATTCCCAGGGTACGCTCCGGGTGCTGTAGCGAGGCTCCGATGGCGGATATAGACAGCGAAGAGGTATTGCTGGCCAAAAGGGTATCGGGCGCAACCATAGCCTCCAGACTCTTAAAGGCAATCTGCTTAGCTTCCAAATCCTCTGTAATCGCTTCTATGACAATGGAACAGTCGCGAAACTCGCTCATGTGGTCCGAATAGGTGATGCGGCTCTGTAGCGCCTCCGCCTCTTCGTGGGTTGTCTTGCCCTTTGCTACCAATTCCTGTAGGGTGGCCTTCAAGTTCTTCGACGATTTCTTGAGTACCGGGCTGAGATTATCACAAACGATTACCCTGTGCCCGTTTGCAGCCGCCACTTGCGCAATACCGCTTCCCATCGCTCCTGCTCCCAGCACGCCTACGATTTCCATAAGCCGTTTTTGTACGTTTGAGTAAAATTTGGCGCAGCGAAAGTAGGAAGACTGCAATTATTGCCGCGGTAAATACCGGCTACGGCGGCAAAAATCTGTTTTCCCCTCAAGAGAGCCTACCTTTGGGCAGATAAATGCTCATCCGTCCGAAAAACAGCTGCGCCCATGCGTATTTTAGGCATTGACCCTGGCACCAACGTCCTCGGCTTCGCCCTTATCGAGGCGGACAAGACGCGGATTGAAGTGTTGGAAATAGGCGTGGTCACCTTTGCCCACGTGGGTGATGAGCACACCGTCAAGTTGCGCTATATTTTCGAGCAAGTACAGGACTTAATCCGCCAATATCGGCCGGCGGAGTTGGCCATTGAGGCGCCTTTTCACGGCAAAAACGTGCAGTCTATGCTCAAGCTCGGGCGGGCACAGGGCGTAGCCATTGCTGCCGGCATGGTGAACGGCCTTGCTATTGCAGAGTACTTGCCTAAGAGAGTCAAGCGTGCTATCACCGGCAACGGCAACGCTTCCAAGCAACAGGTGGCCGGCATGCTGGGCAGCATCCTGCACCGCACCTTCGAGGAAAACCATCTCGACGCTACCGATGCTTTGGCCGTAGCCATTTGCCATTGGTTTCAACGCCAAGGGGTGGACGCAGGCGCCACGCGCAGCGGCAGCTGGAAGGCTTTCGTGCGCGCCCATCCGGAAAAAGTACTTCCTCAAAGCCCTAAAAAGTCGTCGTAAAGCACTTGCAAATAGGCGCGTGCTTGAAGACGCTCCTGCTCCGCGAGCGGTGGGTAAGAGGCGTGCGACCAACGCCGAGTTTTGAAGTCAAAAAAACCGTTGCCGGCGGGCGTCACCCAGCCCAGCCCGCTTTCGTTAGAATAATAGGCGAACGACCGACCGACCGAGCTAAACAGGTCTCGGCTCCAGCGGAAGGACCGTCGGTCTAGTCCCAGCTCACGCAACAGCGTCGCCGGTAGGTCGTGGTGATTACCCGTAACATTTACACAACGGCCGCGCCAGGGCGGAGCAATAGGGGGTCCGAAAAAGAGCAAGGGGACGTGGCGAGAGCGCGGCCATTTCATGGACACGCGTCCGGGCAGCGGGTGCCCGTGGTCGGCCACCAAGATGAAAAGCGTATTTGCATACCAAGGTTGGCGGGCAGCCTCCTCGAAGAAGTAGCCCAGAGCGGCATCTGCAAAGGCGGCGCAGCGAAGAAATTTTTCTCGGTCCGTGCTCCCCGGCCGGTACTGTTGGCCGGGAACATCATAAGGCGCGTGCAGGCTGAGGGTCAGCAGCGCGGCAAAAAACGGTTCGGGCAGCCGCCCCAGCTCCTCGAGCCCACGCTTGAACAGGCGCCCGTCATCAACGCCCCACAGCTGTGTCACATCTTCGGCCTCAAAATCCCTTACGGAGAGAACATGCTCAAACCCCTGGTGGCGAAGCCACCAACCCATGTTGGCAAATGCCAGCTCCCCTCCGTACAGGAAGGCCGTAGAGTAACCCACTTGTCGCAGCGACCGGGTCAACGTGGGCAGCTTTTGCGCCTTTGACGGAAGGAAGACCACCGAATGGTCGGGTAAGGCCGGAAAACCCGACAACACCGACACCAACCCTTGGTCGGTGCGGTAACCACTTCCGTAACAGTGTTCAAAGAGGATACCCTCCTGTGCCAGCCGGCTAAAGTTCGGACAAACGCCCGGCGCACCTCCCAACTCCGCAATTACCTGGGCGGTCATGCTTTCCAATAGGATGAGCACCACATTCGGCCGGCGCCGCTGGATACTGCCGTCGAGCCACCCCACAGGAGCCTCCTGTCGAGGTGCCTCAGGCAACAGGTCAGCTACCGCCTGCCGCGCCGCTTCTGCATCGCCTGCCACATACCGGTTAACCGCGCGATTGGTCTCTATCAGGCTGTGCACGAAATACCATCCGGCATTGATGGCGGCATCGTTCTTAAAACCGTCGGAAGAGTAGCAAACGCTGCTTTCATTAATGGGCAGGCGCCCAAATCCCCCGCGCATAAGCAGGAATAGCCCTGCGCACAGCAACAAGGCGCCCCCTATCGAGGTCGGTCTTTGAGGCGGAGCTAAAATCATACGACCGACCAACTGCCTAAAAAGTCTCCACCACATCCATGTCAGAATAAACAGGAGAGCTCCCGCTCCCACTTTGAAGGCCGTGGACATAGAAGAGAGCATGGCGCCGGGAATGCGAAAATGCGCATAAGCTCGGCTGTTAATAGGTGTTTGCCACTCTTCGTAGAGAAATACGTTGGCTCCGTAAACTATCAGAGCCAGCACAATGAGCAAGAAGTACAGCACTCTGAAAGCCCTCTCCGCCCGGTAATATCCCTTTTTTCCCCTGATACTGCCGGCGCAGGTCAACAAGACGGCCGGTAAGGTAAGGTAGGCTGCTGCACTGAGGTCTAAGGGCAAGGCGTGCCAAAAAGCCTCCCAAGGCCACTCGCCCCGTGCTTCTTTGTGCATCCACGCAACAAACCACAGGCGGAAGAAGGCGAAAAACAACAGCCAGTACAGCAATATGCGCCCGCTCCAATAGGCCATGGAAACCCATTGGCGGATAAGTGGTCGAGCATCTGCCGTCAACGCTTTATCCAACTAAATTTCAGTAGTTTAAAGGTTTTATTCGTCGCCTTAAAGGGCTCGGCCAGCCGCATGCCTACTACCCAGATGATGCGCTCATCGCCGTTTTCCAGCAGCCAGACGCGCTCCTTGTCTAGGACGGATAGCTTCTGATTGATAAAAAAATCTTGCAGCTTTTGGTGCTTGCCGCCCATGCCCAGCGGCTGAAATACGTCGCCGGGCCGCCAACGGCGTAAAAGTAGGGGAAAGCGCAACAATTCCGCGTCCACTACTGCGGAGAAAGGATCGTCTGAGTCTATGTTTTCCGGAGCAGCAGGAGTGATGAAAAACCGGCTTCCATCGGGCAAGCGCACCATCAAGTCGTCGGCGTGGATGTGCAACACCTCCTGCGCAGCTGCTTGGCGGGTCAGAAGCCACTGCCCGCGACCTACTACTATTCGATAGCCGGCTTCGGAGCGCCATTCGGTGCCTACTGCTTGTCGGCCTTGCATCATCTGTTGCGTTTGCTCGGGAGTAAACCCGTAAGGCTGAAGTAGGTCGAAGAGCGCATCCACCGGAGCCGGCAAGGCGGTTATTCTCTCTATGGAAAGTGACAGCACTCCTTCTTGGCTTGAGGGCTCCAACAACTGCCGCAGCAGATGTTGTGCGTTGGCATCTGCTGCTCGCAGGCGGTTCAACGTATTGCCCGCCTGTCGTATGAAATCGGGAAAAAGGCCCTCCAGTTCCGGTAAAACTTTGTTTCGCAGGGCGTTGCGCGTGTACTTGAGGTCTGCGTTGCTGCTGTCTTCTCGCCACCGCAGGTTGTGGGTGTGCGCATAAGCCGTTATCTCGGCGCGGGTAGCGAAAAGTAAGGGCCGAACGATGCGGCCGTTGCGCAGGGGTATGCCCGCCATCCCGCTAAGCCCTGTTCCTCGCGCCCAATGAAAGAGGGCCGTCTCTACGGAGTCGTTTAAGTTGTGGCCGGTAGCCAGGCGCTCCCACCCGTGCTCTTTACACAACTGCTCAAACCAGCCGTAGCGCAATTGCCGGGCGGCTACCTGAACCGACTGTCCATGCTCTTCGGCATAGGCTCGGGTGTCGAAGCGCTTCACGTATAGCGGCACCTTCCACTCTTCGGCCAAGGCATGCACAAACCGCTCGTCTTCGTCCGACTCTGCTCCGCGCAGCTGAAAATTGGCGTGTGCCAAGGCCAAGGGTTGCCCGCGCTGCAGCAACAAATGCGCCAGCACCACCGAGTCCACTCCGCCGCTGATGGCTACCAGCACGGCGGTGTTTTCCGGTAGCAGGTCGTGCTGCCTTGCGAAGGCATTCAATCGTTCAAGCAATGCCATAAGGCTAACCCCCAGCAATTACGAGGCAAAGTTCGAGTATCTTTTTCACGACAGTGGCTAGACTATCCCCAAAGCGAGCGTTCTTTTGATTATCGGATTCGGCATTGGCGGAGAAGGATGTTTTTTTTAGAACTCACTCAATATTCGTCTTAAACATGCGCACAATTCTTTTTACGACGCTGTTAGGCTTGTTGACTTTTGGTCAGGCCTATCGTTTTCGAGGGCGTGTTTACAGTCCCGCTCGTGTTTACGCTCTTCGCCTCAAACCTGGAGAGGATGTGAAGGTTGCTTTGCTCGACTTTGCCCGTACTCACCGGCTGCGCGCAGCCAGTGTAGTAACCTGTGTAGGAAGCCTGCAGCGCGCTCATGTGCGCTTTGCCGACCAAGACAAGGGCACGGTGTTAGAGGGTAAGTACGAGATCGTCTCTTTAGTGGGCACGTTCCACGGCGAGGAGGGTGGACACTTCCACCTTTCCATTTCCGATGGGCAAGGGCGTACCGTAGGCGGCCATCTTTTGGAAGGAAATATTGTCTATACTACTGCCGAGGTTATCCTCTTAGAGGCTACAGAACTGGAGTTTCGCCGCGAGCCGGACGGCCAAACGGGTTATAAGGAGCTGAAAATTTACCGGCGTCAAGGAGGTTAGAGAGGCCTGCTGTCCACTTCTGAAGGCTCTTGTCTACCTTTGTGCCCTGAGTTCCTGTGCCCGTGAGCGCATTACGGATGCTCAGTTTTGTCCTTGCCACATGCACCTGTTACTTCGCCGCGTTCGAGTATTTGCCGACGGGCGCCTATCTGAGCCACAAGACTTGCTTCTCCGGCACGGCACCGTTGCCGACATTGGCTCTGATTTGCCCTCTTCGTCTGAGACAAAGGAGCTGTCTTTTCCCGATGAGGTGTGGGCGCTGCCCGGCTGGTTTGATACCGGCACTTGGGTGGGTGAACCCGGCTATGAGTATCGAGAGGACTTCTACTCCGCGGCTCAGGCAGCGGTGGCCGGTGGCTTCACCGCCCTTGCACCGCTGCCCAACACGTCGCCTCCGGTAGACGGCAAAGGGAGCGTGGCCTTCGTCCGACACCAGACGGCGCATATGCCTGTGCATTTCTATCCTATCGGTGCGGTCTCGGTAGGCACGGCGGGCAAAGACCTGGCGGAGTTGTACGATATGCATAATGCCGGGGCGGTAGCGTTTTCCGACGGCACAAATCCGATACAGGATGCCGGCCTGTTGTTGCGGGCCTTACAGTACACGCAGGGCTTCGGTGGGCTAGTAATCGATTGGCCCTTTTATCGAGACTTGGCCGTGGGGGGGCAAATGCACGAAGGTGTCGTCAGTACGCGAATGGGCCTGCGCGGTATTCCGCCCCTATCGGAAGAGGTGGCGATACAGCGCAGCCTCAGCGTTCTGGAATATGCCGGCGGACGCCTGCATCTGCACCTGCTCTCCTCGGCCGGCAGCGTAGCGTTGGTGCGCGCCGCTAAGAGGGCCGGTTTGCCGGTGACGGCTTCTGTAGGCGTGCTTCACCTGTGCTTTACCGACGATTACCTACAAGGTTTCGACAGCCTTTGGAAGGTAATCCCGCCTTTGCGCACGGAGGAGCATCGCCAGGCCCTTATCGAAGGCGTACTCGACGGCACTATCGATATATTGTGCACACACCATATACCCTGGCACGTGGAGGCTAAGCAGGTGGAGTTTCCCTTTGCAGAGGCCGGGGCTATTGGGTTGGAGACGGCTTTTGCTCTTTGCCGCACTTATTTGGCGGATGTCCTTCCTGTAGAAGTGCTGGTCGAAAAATGGGCCTGGGCGCCTCGCCGGCTTTTGGGTATAGAGTTGCCCACTTTATCGGTAGGTAGCCCTGCTGAGATAGCTCTGATGGCTCCGGAGCGCGAGTGGAAGGTAGAGGCCGAGGGGCTCCGCTCGCGCTCTACTAATACGCCTTTAGATGGGCATTGGCTCCGCGGCAAGCCTGTGGGAATTATCAACCGCACTCACATTGTTTGGGCGTAGGCGCGTCTGCTCTCTTATTTCACGCGAAAATCGAAGGTAATGGTGCCGCATTGTTCCGAGATATCCGGTTCCGGAGCAAAGCGGTACTGGCGCGCCCAATCTATGGCTTTGCTGCGCAAGACGCCATCGGTAGTGGTGGAGCCTACTTGGGTATAGACGGCCGAGGTGACTATGCCTTCAGCATTGACGCACACTCGAACGGCCACGCGGCCGGTGTTTTGCGTGTCGTCAACCATCCTGGGGCGGCTAACGACGCGGCGCCCAGACAGCCCTCCTCCGATGGATTCGCCTACACCGCCGCCATCTCCGCCGCCGCTGCTCCCTCCGCTGCCGCCGGTGCCGAAGGGATTATTGCCGGTGCCGCCCGGCTGTCCTTGGTTGCCCGGTCGGCCTGTATTGCCCTGTCCGGTGCCGGAGCCGGGTTTGCCAAAAGCACTGCCAAACTGACCGCGCTTGCGCTCCTGCTCTTCCTGTTCGCGGCGCTGGCGCTCTTGTTCTTCCGCTATACGGCGCTGCTCGGCGGCTTGTCGGTCGGCCTCTTCTTGCTTGCGCCGGCGCTCGTCCTCCTGTTGCTTGCGCTTGGCTTCCTCTTGTGCACGGCGCAATGCCGCCACGTCGGGGTCTGTGGTGGTGGGCGTAGTAGTAGTCGAGGGCTTACTCGGGCTGGGCGGCGGCGAGGCCTTCTGAGGGGCCGGTGCCGGTGTCGGTTTGGGAGACGGCGTCTTTATCGAGGGATCTTCCATTTGCTGTCCCCGAGGAGCGGGGTTGTTGCCGCGGCCGCGGTCGGGCAAACCCGGCGATGCCTGACTGCCCCCTCCACCCCAATCGATGAGGATAGGCGGTGGCACCTGTGGTGGAGTTCTCACGCCAACTTGCAGGAAAATCAGCAACAGCAGCAGCAACAAGTGCAGCAACACACTGATAAGAGCCGCCTTGAGGCGGTCTTCATCGTTCTGCCGGGATATGGTGGACATGGCTCTTTTTTACGGCAAGATGAACAAAAAAGGTAAAATACACACGCCCCGAGACCGCCCTCTCCGTCAGCGTTCGCTCCTGCGCTCTTCGGTGGCCAGTATAGTCTTGATCTTTAGGCGATTAGCTATATCCAAAATATAAACGACGTCGTCCAAGGGAACCGTCTTTTCTGCCACCACCGTGAGCGTTGTTTGCTTAGGGTCTTCTCTTTTTGCCCGAATTTTAGCGGCAACGGCGTTCTCCAGAGTCTCTTTTCGGACGCGGATGCCGTCTACGAAATATTCGCCACGCGCATTCACCGAGACGGCTAAGTCCGGTGAGGCCATGGTCTTCGAGGTGCTGGAGGGCAGTTGGAGATTCAAAGCGTTAGGCGTGACGAACTTGGACGTCAACATGAAAAACATCAGCAACAAGAAGATGATGTCGATCATGGCTGCCAGGCTAAACGTCGGGGTAACGCGCACTCTTCGTTTTAGGCCCATAGCATCTTTGTCGTTTCAAGGTAAGAAAAAGTCGGATAGAAATCGGGCAACCCAAAGGCTCATTAACGCGACGGCTCCTGCAGCAAGTCCATGAACTGCAGGGCCGTGTATTCCATCTTGTACACCACTTTGTCTAAATTGGACACCAACACGTTATACCCTGCCATGGCGACGATAGAAACGACTAAGCCCATGGCCGTACTGGTAAGCGCCTGATAGATACCGCTGGAGAGTACCTGCGGAGTGACGTTTTCGGCCGTAGACATGTCTTGGAACGAGAGGATGAGCCCCAGTACCGTTCCCAACAGGCCGAACATGGGCCCTAAGCCGGAAATAGAGGCCAACGTCGATAGGTTGCGCTCTAATTTGAGCAGTTCCAAGTTACCGACATTTTCGATGGCTTTATTAATGTCCTCCAAAGGCTTTCCGATGCGGTCCAAACCTTTTTCCACCATGCGAGCCATCGGCGCGTCTACGCTTTGGCACAGGGCTTTTGCTGCCTGCAGGTTGCCGCTTTCCACGCTCGCCCGTATGCTGTTCATGAAGTTTTGGTCTACCCGGCCGGCGCGTTTGATGGTGAGGTAACGCTCGATGATGATGTAGACGGCAGCAATGGACAAAAACACCAGAATGAAAAAGACCGCCATACTGGAGGTCGTGTTGCCCATGAAGGTATCCAGCAGGCTTTTTTGCGCTACCGGTTCTGTCGTCTGAGTAGCCGGTAAAAACTGCAAAAACCAGAATGCCGCAAAGAGCAGGGATGAAGAACTCATACAGCGAAGAGGCGTATTTGATGAGAAGACGAATGGATTTGTCCGCGCGCTTGCAAACGCCAAAGGTAGGCCGTTTTGTATTCACCAAAAGCGCGATATCCTCCCTTCGACGCCGCAAATGTGCGCAAATGTCTGGCGTCATGCTTATGCCGCTTGACGAAAAAAAGTAACTCTCACGCTCGAGAGACCGATAAAGCAAGTTGGGAAAATGCGAACAGAAAAATCACTGCTTTTTTCTCTATCGCTGTAAATGCACAAGCCAAGTAATCTCATAAAAAGAACAAAGCCACTCCGCACCGGGTGGCTTCGCTCTTATGTTGACGGGAAAACTCGAGGTATAAAGGGATTACAAGGGCCCACCGAAAAGTTCCATCAGCGGGATAGGCTGCTCCAAACTTGGGCCATTTTAGGAGCAAAACGCACAACAAGGAGCGCAAGGAGGGTGATGTACAAAATGAGCATAGTGCAGAAACGGTTTAGATTATGAGATAAGGACGTAAACTTGACCGAACTCGAATGTATGTTTCGATTTCAGCTTCAAAGATAGAACGCTCCTTTTTCAATGAGCAAAGAGCTATGTTAATTTTTTTAGAATACGGAGTATTTTTTCCGACAAAAGGCGATGAAAAGCCTGCCTTTGGCTTATATGCGGCTTTTTTCCGGTGGGGCTGAGGCTTTCAGAGCGGGAAAGCGCTTTTTTCATGCACGGTGAAGGAGAGGGTCGCCTTTTGTTCGCATTCAAAAAAGGGGCTTGATAAGCGTTCCCGATTTCATGCGCGGCTCGAAGTAAGTGCTTTTGGGGGGCAACACCTCTCCGGCATCGGCGATGAGCATCATGTCCTCGAAGCTCACGGGGTATAGGGCGAATCCGACGCGGTCGGGGTGTTGTTCTACCACTTTTCGGATACCTTTTAGTCCCTTTGTGCCTTCTACGTAGGTAAGGCGTGTGTCGGTGCGCACATCTCGAATGCCGAGAAGCGGCCCCAGGATGTACTCGTTGAGCAGATACACGTCGAGCAAGACGGGCAGGGTGTTTCTCTGTTGGGCTTGATCGAGCAGCTCGGCGCGCCATTGTAGGCGGTACCACCGACGGTGGAGGAGCATCTTCATCTCGTGTTTGTGCCGCGGTTTTCGCGGATGCTCCACAGGTTCGAGGATGCAGTAGGGCTTCAGTTGCTCTACGAATTGCTCTTGGCTTAGTCCGTTGAGCCCTTCCACTACGCGGTTGTAGTCCCAAATATCCAACTGGTCTGTGGCGAAGTAGGCGCAGAAGAGTTGCCCGAGGTCCAAGTTCGGGTTTTGCCCTTGTTGTTGACGCAGGAGCGCTAGGGTAGTCGTTCGGTGGTGGCCATCGGCGATGTACACGTTGGACACGCGGCGGTCGAAGAGCTCTTGCACGTAGCGGATATGCTCTGGTTTGGTGATGGGCCAGGTTCGATGGGTTTGTTGTTCTTCTTTAAAGTAAACGGTGAATAAGGGCGAGTGCTCTTGCGCAAAGCGTTGCATCCAGTCGTTCCACTCCGGTATAGGGGGGAAAGTGAGCAGGACGGGTTTGAGGATGGCTCTCCATCGCAGCAAGAGCTCCTGCTGGCGCTGTTCGCGTTCGCGGAGGGTGCGCTCGTGTTTCTTTACCTTTCCGTTTAAGAAATCGTCCAGGGCATTAGCCGCTACGATGCCCGTGTGCGTGCGAAAGGGCGTTTGTATTTGGTAGATAAAAATGGCCTCTTGCGGCGTCTGCGACAGTAAGTTTTCTTTTTGGTACTCTAAGAAGGCATTTTTGGCGTTTGCGCAAAATTCATCGGGCGAAGCGATGCGCTCAAAAATGGGGTACAATGCCCGAAAAGGGTAGATGTGCATACGGTCTATGCCACGTTAGGGGCAGTAAAAGTAGTGGCGTTCGCTTTTCGTCAGGGGTGTTCGAGGAGAATTTTTCACTTTTGGGCATTGGTTTACTCTTCAGACGAAAATGCAATTTTTGCGCATGAAAGGGAAGTTCTGTGCTTGGCTACTGTTGTGTACGCTTTTAGGCGGTTTGACGCCGACGCTATCTGCCCAGTCCGTAGCCGAATTGAAGAATAATCTGCGCAGGGCGCAGACTAAAAATGAGCGCATGCAGATCAGTTATGACTTAGCCCAAGCGCTTATGAACGGACGCAACTTTGGGGAGGCCGCCGATATGGCCTATCAAGCCTACGAATTAGCCATACAATTGGGCGAAAAGCGCATGGCTTCCGACGCCATCTTGCTGAGTGGTGACGCACAATACCGCCGAAAAAAATACCCTGAAGCCTCGGCCCGCCTTCTCGACGCCTGGAACACGGCCCGTAACTACGGGCATCGGGATGTCGCCATTGCCGCCGCAGAGCGATTGATGAACATCAACAAGGAGCAAAAAAACCTGGCGGAGGCCCTCAAGTGGAGCCAGGAAATGATTCAGTACCTGAGAGAAAATACCGGAAGAGGAACCACCGGTGGCGATGCCTTGCGCCGCCTGGAGAGCCAAATAGCCGCTCTGGAAGCCGAGAACCGCAGCCTAAAGGAACAAATCGCACAACTCTCGAGCAAGACGCAAGAAATAGAGTCTGCCTACAAGCAGCAAATTCAACAAGTCCAGGCCATTAGCCAACAGGAGCTGGGCAAACGCGAGGCGGAAATCACCCTCACGCGCCGACAAGCCGACTCGCTGGAGGACGTCAAGAATCGCCTCCTCAAGACGATGACCGAAAGCCAGATGATCGACTCCATGATCAAGGCCCAGCAGGAGCGCGAGATTCAGCGCCAGAAGGCCATTGCCGCCCAATTGGAGGTAGAGCGCCAAAAGTCGGAAGCGGCTCGAAATCTGCTGCTGGTGGTTTCTACCGTCATTCTCATCATTGCCGCCCTGCTCTTCCTTCTTTACCAAGGCAAGCAGCGAACGGCCCGAGCATTGGAGGCCAAAAATCGGATCATCGAGGAAGAGCGAAAACGTAGCGATGAGCTCCTCCTCAACATTTTACCGCCGGCCGTCGCTCAGGAGCTCAAAACCAAGAACAAAGTGGCTGCGCGCAAATACGAAGAGGCCACCGTAATGTTCATCGACTTTGTGGGCTTCACCCACACGGCCGAAAAACTCACACCAGAGCAACTGGTGTCCGAATTGGATCACTGTTTTACGTCTTTTGACCGCATCATCGGTCAGTATCGCATCGAAAAAATTAAGACCGTCGGCGATGCGTATATCTGCGCCAGTGGGCTATCGGACAAAAACGCCAGCCCCTCCGACATGGTCAAAGCCGCCCTGCAAATTCAAGATTTTCTGCTGCATCTCAAGGCCGAACGCATGAACCAGGGTTTGCCTTACTTCGAGGCGCGAGTAGGCATTCACACCGGCCCTGTAGTGGCCGGCGTCGTGGGAGAAAAGAAATTTGCCTACGACATCTGGGGCGACACGGTGAACACGGCTGCTCGCGTAGAACAGGCCTGCGATCCCGGCCGCGTCAACGTCAGCGAAAGCACCTACTGGAAAGCCAAATACGAATTTGAGTGGCTGTCCCGCGGCGTGATTTCCACCAAAAATAAGGCGCCCATGGAGATGTACTACGTTACCGGCGTACGGGAAGTGCGCTACTAAGCACTGTTTGGCCAACTGCAGGTGACGCTAAACGGATGGCCGGCAGTGGCGCCTATAGTGGCCTTCGTCTACGGCACCCTACGTTCAATTTTTCAACACCAGAACGCCGGCCGCCTCAAAGGCTAACTCGCGCAACGGCTCGGTGATGCCGGCAATTTCGTCAGGCGCCTTGCCGGCGTCTTCTGCATAGTGGCGCAGCTCCTCTACCGATGTCTCCGAGATGTAAGCAATGCCGTCAACTATGACGCGCTTACCTGCCAAATCCTTCGGCATAAAAAAGGCGTAATCTTTAAAGGTAATCCGCATCTCCGGCAGGTCGGCTCCCTCCGTAATTATGGTCATCCAACACCCCTTTTTTTGACAAACCTCCTTGACCGTACCGATAACCTTGACGGGCATGGAGTCTTTGCCCGACATTTTGGCCGGTAGCTCTGCATAAGCAATTGCTCCCTCCGGTGTGGTGGGTGCTCCAAAACGTTGCTCTACCTCAAGCGAGGAGGTGTTGGACTGGCCACAGGCCCACCAAATGAGAGCGGCCGCAAACAGTGTAGAAATTTTCGCAGACATACGTGTTTTTTATCGAGTGAAAACCAACGGTTAAGGTATCTTCATATGCTCCGCAAAGGTATAATGCGTTTGGCTAGCAGCACATCTGGCACAGAATTTAGAATAGGGTAATGGGCTACCGCATGCATGCCGGTTCAACGACTTTTACGACCTTAGCACCTGGATTAGGGTGTACGGGCTTTAATCTTTGTTTAACAGTATTTGCACCCTTCTTTTATCACCACCTTCGTTTTAACCATTCCAAAATCGCATTTCTTATGAAGGGTCTTGTTTTCATCCTCCCGCTGCTTACCCTTTTGTCGGGCTTATCCCAGAACCTATCCGCTCAGTGTGTGCAAGGAGATTGCCGCAACGGCAGTGGCACCTATGTTTTTCGAAATGGAGACCGATACGTCGGCCAGTGGTCGAGCGGTCAGCCTCATGGAAAGGGTATCTACTATTTTGCTACTAAGGAGCGCTACGAAGGCGAATTCAAGTTTGGCAAGTTCGACGGTCAGGGTACGATGTACTACCCCGATAATGCCTATTACAAAGGTGAGTGGAAAAACAACCAAAAGAACGGCTATGGCCGCCTGGTTTATCCGGACGGCAGAGTGAGTGAAGGTATATGGGTGGCCGGCAGATTGGAGTCTCGAGCAAGCAACAGTAATGCCTCCTCTGCTGCTGCCAACACGTCTGCCCGGATGACGAACGGATCCGCCAACAGCGGAAGGAACAACATCGCCGGCCTGCGCAATTGCAACACCACTTATTGCGCCAATGGCTTGGGCTATTACGATTACCCTGACGGCTCGCGCTGGATAGGAGAGTTTAACAAAGGCGTGCCGTACGGCAAGGGCGTGTGTTATTACGCCGGTGGCGACCGCTACGAGGGACAATGGGCCAACGGCGCCCCCAACGGCCCGGGTGTGTTGTACTCCAACAATCGCGCTACCGGTGCGGTGTGGGTCAATGGGCACATCATGCACGAGTTAGAGGCCGAAGAAGCCTCTCCGAACAACCCCGTTCGGGTAGAGCCTACGCGCGGGGTGAAAATTTACGCCGTCGTGGTGGGAGTAGGGCGCTACACCGCCATGCCTTCCTTGCGCTACACCGATGACGACGCCTTCCGCTTCTACTCTTTTCTAAAAAGTCCTGAGGGCGGTGCTCTACCGGACGACCAAATCGTCATCTTGGTGGACGAAAACGCTACGCGCGAAAACATTCTGCGCGCCATGCGCCAGTACTTTTTGAAAGCCGATAAGAACGACGTAGTCCTCTTCTTTTTCAGCGGGCACGGTCTGGAGGGTTGCTTCTTGCCGGTCGACTACGACGGCTTCAACAACAAGCTGCGGCATGAGGAAATCAAACAGATTTTCCTGCAGAGCCAGGCCAAGCATAAACTGTGCATAGCAGACGCTTGCCACAGCGGCACCCTTAGCTATGGCCTGGCGGCTAAAGGGCCCGCTCCCGTATCGCTCAGCCGCTATTATCAGGCCTTTGAAGAGTCGAGCGGAGGTATCGCCCTGCTCATGTCTTCCAAGGGCGAAGAGCTGTCGCTCGAAGACCACGGTTTGCGCCAAGGGGTGTTTACTTACTACCTATTGCGCGGCATGAAAGGCGAAGCCAACGCCAACGGCGACAACATCATCACCATTCGCGAGCTGTACAGCTACGTGCGTACTAAAGTCCGCGAGTACACGGCCAACGTTCAAAACCCGGTGCTTACGGGCGCCTTTGACGACAACATGCCGGTAGCCTTCTACCGTTTTTAGAACATGCTGCTATGTTCGGCTTATGGCTTACTTGCCAGCACAACGCCTGAAAGTATATCGAAACTTTAAAGCGATTGATGCCGCAGACTATTACGGCATCATTCGCTATTTTGAACAACACGAAGAGGCCCTGGGTGAGCTGGACGAAGAGGAGTATTTCGATTGTGCCTACACCTATGCTCAGGCGCTCTTCGAGGTGGGCTATTACAATCAGGCAGTGGTCATGTTCGACCATCTGCTCGAGAAGGTTATCGTGCAAAACATGGCAATGTGGGAAGGCAAAGACGTATTCGTGCATTTGCTCGCCCGAAAAGCGACCGCGCTCATGCGCCAGCAACGGTGGGCTCACGCGGAACACGTGGCGCGCGAGGGTGTCAAGCTCAACCCCGAAGACCCCTACTGGCGACAGCTGTTGAACAAATGCCTGCTCCGGCAACGCCCTCACCGGCTGCTACAAGCCTGGGCACTGTGCATGGGGCTTCTGTTTGCCTCCCTGCTCGCCGCCGCTTTAGAGCTGTTCGTCGTGCGGCCCTTCTTTCCCACTTACGCATCCTTGTTACTTTTCTTCCATCAGCTGCTGTTGAGCTCTGCCTTGGCGATAGCCTTGGGAAGTGAAGGGTGGCACTGGTACACCTGTCGGCGAAAAATTCGCACCTTTGTTCGAGACATCCGAGCGCGTCATCGCGCGAAGCGGTCTTGAGAAAGGACGGTCTCCGTTCCGCATAAAGGGCGAGCGCGCTGTATCGACACGCCGTTTTATCCACTGCGATATGAACCCACTGCGCATCCGCTTGATCATTGGCATGATGACGGCCGCCCTTATCGGCATCATCTGCATGCAGATCTATTGGATAGGGTGGAACATTCGCCTCAACGAAGAGCAGTTTGACAAGGACGTATACACCATCCTAAACAGAGTAGCCGATAAAATTGAGTACTACGAAGACATGGCGACCCTGGAGGTGTTGAAGGCTACCGCTAAGTCGTCTGTCGAGGCCAATCGGAACCTTCGGCGCGCCGCTCAATATATCGAAAGCGGAGAGGCCTTTCGCCGCGTCTTGCGCACCGACAGCCTGCCCTTCGAGGGCGGCGACTGGTCTAAGTCCTTTGAAGACCACATGACCCTGTGGGAGTACATGAAGGTGAGCCAGCTGGTTGACGCTAAACCCTTGGCCGAACGCGTTCCACTGGAGCTGCTCGACCGCTCGCTCCGCGAGGAATTGCGCAGCCGCGGTATAGATGCTCCGTACCAATACGGTGTCTACTCGAAAGCACACCGCAGCTTTGTTATTATGAACGGCCACTATGTGGTGGTCGAAAACACGCCGCATCTTATCGCCAAGGGTGCCACTTCACTGTACACTTCGCCCTATCGCGTGGCGCTCTATGCCAAAGATGTAGAGTCGCCGGGGTACCTGGCCATCTACTTTCCCGACCGCACGCGCCTGGTGCTGGGCTCTGTGTGGAAAAGCCTGATCTTGTCCATCATCTTTACCGGCATCATTCTCTTCTGTTTTGGGTACACCGTCCGCATCATCTATCGGCAGAAGAAACTGTCGGAAATGAAGACGGATTTTATCAACAACATGACCCATGAGTTCAAAACACCTATAGCCACCATTTCGCTGGCTACCGACAGCATCGTCAGCCCTTCCGTCCTGCAAGACCCAGAGCGGATAAAGCGCTTTGCCGAAATCATTCGCCAGGAAAATCGCCGCATGAACAACCAGGTAGAACGCGTGCTGCAAATTGCCCAGTTGGACCGAAACAAAATCCAGCTGCGCTTGGCCGAGGTGAATCTGCATCAGCTCATTCGACAAGCCGCCGATAACTTCAGCTTGCAAATCGAAAAGCGCAACGGTACCCTGCGGCTCGACTTGCAAGCGACCGACCCTGTCGTACACGGAGACGCTACCCACCTGGCCAATGTCATCCACAACCTGCTGGACAACGCCAATAAATACAGCCCCGAGCAACCCCATATCAGCATCCACACCCACAATACCTCCCGAGGAGTGGCCTTCACCATCGAAGACAAAGGCATCGGCATCAGCAAAGAGGCGCGCAAATACATATTCGACAAGTTCTACCGCGTACACACCGGCAACTTGCACGACGTCAAGGGCTTCGGCTTAGGACTCAGCTATGTAAAAGCCATTGTGGACGCTCATAAGGGCTCGGTAGAGGTGCGCAGCGAGGTAGGGAAGGGCAGTGCCTTTACCGTCATACTGCCTAAAGAGCCCTTCTAAAAATATCTGTTCGATCGGTAAGCGGACATTTTGCTTAAGTTTGCCCGCATTCCAGCAGCCTACTTCCATCCATGCAGGAGCCCATTCCTCACTTGCTCTACGTAGAGGATGACGAAAGTCTCAGCTACGTCACGCGCGACAACCTCGAACAGGAGGGCTTTAAGGTTACCCATGTCGCCGACGGGCAGCAGGCCATGGACATCATCCGCAGCGGTCAGAAATTCGACTTGTACATCCTCGACGTGATGTTGCCGGAGATAGACGGTTTTGACCTGGCCGGCGAAATTCGCAAGCGCGACCGGGAAGTGCCCATCCTTTTTCTGTCGGCCAAGACGCTGCGCGAAGACCGCCTAAAGGGCCTTAAGATCGGAGCGGATGACTACATCGTCAAACCCTTCAGTATTGAAGAGCTGATTCTAAAAGTGCGCATCTTCCTGCGGCGTTCCGGCTTTGGCGATCCTAACCGCTCCGCAGGGCGCGTTGCCATCGGCAAGTACTGGTTTGACTACGCCAATCTCCTGCTCGCCTACGGCGATGAGGAAGGCGAGACGCTAACGCAGAAGGAGGCCGACCTGCTAAAACTGCTTTACGAACACCGCGGTCAACTGGTCAAGCGCTCCTTTATTTTGGAAACCATCTGGGGAAAGAACGACTACTTTTTAGGGCGAAGCTTGGACGTTTTCATCTCTCGCCTGCGCAAGTACCTGAGCCGAGATGAGCGCATCCGGATTGAGAACATCCACGGGGTAGGCTTTAAGTTTCGCACAGAATAAGGGCCTGCGTCGAATACGACATAGGATATGGGCTCTACTCATCTGGCGTCTTCGGCGAGGCATCGTCGGTCGGCTTGGCGATAAACTGCGCCGGGGCCGCTTTTCCTCCGTAGCTCCCGTAAGTCGTACGTAGCCGCGAAGGCGCGGCGGTGCGGTTTAGAAAACGTAGGCTACGCCTGCCATGATTTGTCCGCCAATAGTCCGAAAGTAAGAAGTGCCGATGTAGTTGGCGCCGAATTCGGGCATGAACAAGTCGTTTCCTTGCAAGTTGAGCACATTTCGACCCGTCAAGCGCAAAAGGATAGGCGGTTTGGACAGGCGCCGTTCCAGGTGGAAAGACAGTCCCCAGAAAGGGTTAAGGGCCTGTGAGATGCGCTGGCGGTGATAAGCCAACGACACATTGGCGTTCCAGTTGTTGTGGCGGTACGATGCTCTAACGGTTGTGGTGTTGTAGTGGAAAATGAGTGCTTCTTGGCCTTCGTAGTGTTGCGAATGGTATACATAAGTGTGATCGGCGCCGATCTCTAATCGCTTCCAGCCCTCGAAAGCGGACGAGAGGGAGATCCTTAAATCGTGGTTATTCACGCCCAACAGCCGTTCGCTCAGCGCGGCAAAGCCGCTTTTGTACTCGTGGCTGAGGTAGGTGCCGACTCGTGTATGGATGGAGCTTAACCGATGATATATACTGCCCCGTGTGCGTAGTTGGGCTACATGAGGTGCTAAAAGCGATTGATACAAGAGGTAGTTTCCCATAGGGATATGCTGATACAGAACGTCGCTCTTCTTTATGGATGCTTTGTGACTTATGTTCCACCCGGACTCGCTGTCCATGGTGACACGCCACTCAAGACTAACGAAGGCCTCTTGCTGCACAAAAGAAGAGTCTACTCGTTCGGCGTACAAGCTGTTTTCATCGCGCACGCGGTTGTAGCGCCACAGATGAACAAAAGGCGTCGGCGAGGTAATGTATCCGGCTGTGATGTACAGGTGATTCAGAAGAGAAAAATCGCGGTAAAGTCCGGCTTCTATGTCGCTCAAAAGGTAGCGGTAGTTCGTCGAGGGTGCATTGGGAAATGTTCGTTGCAGCAGGGTAGTTTTCGCATGGACAGAGTAGCGAAAATTGCCCTGGCGTTTCAGCGCTATTTCTCCGAACATACCGGCATCGCTCATGTGGGCCTCCAAGTCCCAGTAGGGCTTAGGCTGAGGGATAAGGGTGCTGGCCTCAAGGGCGTACGAGGTACGGGAATATCCCAGTGAAGCCGTCAGTTGTTGTGTGCCTATAGGACACCTCAAGGCGAGTTCGCCCAGTAACGTCGTCTCGCGAACGTTGTTGCGCTGTTCCAGCAGCGAATCCCGCGTGCCGAACAGCTGTCCGGGCGACTGCAAGACGGCGTGGTCGCGCCTGCCGTTGTGCCGGTAGTGCAAGTACCCTTTAAGCACTCGCTGGCTATCTATGTTTACACCACCTTCTATGCCGACTTGGACGTATAGGTGATTGTCCCGTTTAAAAAACCGGTTTTCGAGTGCCATTCCGGAGAGCTCTCCTTTTAATCGCGTACTTTCGGGAAAGGTGGTGGAGGTGAGGAGAAAGTGCTGTTTTATCCAGGCTCTACGGCCGCGATAGTAGTTCTTGAGGCTCGCCTGAAACATATCGGTTTTATTCTTTCGATTGCGAGCTCCGTGGAATAAGGCATTGTCCTGAATGTACAGGCGAAACAAAACGTTTTCCATTCTTCTTTCGGTCTCAATGAAGCGAACGTTCAACTTGCCGTTCAAGCGAGCCGACAGCGAGACATCTCCGTTCAGGGTAGTGAACATGTCGAACACCCGCTGTGCATCGGGTCGAGGAAACAAAAAAGAGGGCAGCATTTCCTTTTCGGTTTCGGAGCCTCGAATGCGACGGGGTTGAAGGTCTTCTAAATCAACCAGAGCAAGAACGTCTGCCGGGGATATAACTAGCCCACTGCCGGTGTTGTTGGCGCGCCCTATCACAGAGTAACCCCCTTTCGGCTTCGTCCGATAGAACGTTAGGTTCCCTTCGACAAATTTGTTGGCATCGGTGAGAAACCCTACCTCGCCCTTAAGTTTTCGACGGGCTTCATCGGTAAGCTGCACATTTACGGCAACTTTGTCGCTTATCTCCTTGGCTACTTGCTCTGCGCCAGTGGTGTAGTTCCGAATAATTTGAACACCCTTGACGTCTTCGGCGCGAATTCCCTCCGTCATGATTTTGTGCAGGCCTCCGAAGACATCTCGCCCCTCCACTAAAGCCACCTGTACGCGCTTGCCCTTGTAGCGAATGCCTTCTTCATCTACGCTTATGTCGGGCAGACGGTTTAGAATGTCTTTCAAGTTGTACTCTGTAGAATCCAGATAGCGAGACAGGTCGTATTCCAAAGTGTCACCTCGCTCGACGATGCCGATTCGCTTAGCGGAGATCTCTACGATGTGCAGCGTAAGCGGGCGCTCCTGCAAGACGATATCGAAGAACCGGGTTTTCGCCTCGGTTACTTCGATGCGCTGGGTCCAAGTCTCAAGGCCTAAATAAGCAACCTGTAACACATACTGCCCAAGAGCTACTCGGTCAATAGACCATTCGCCCAATGAGCCGGCCCGCGTGTAGCGCAAAAGCGTAGAAGAGTCTGCCGCGAGCACCTTTACCATTGCCATGGCGGCTGCGCTGCTGTCCGGCAGCCGAACCCGCCCCTGCAGGGTAGCCTGCCCCATGGCAGGCGTCATCGCCACAGACATGAGCCACAAGAAGACAAGGATTCGCGTTCTACAGCCCATATTACGTCGAATGATAGGCGACTTTGGCGAAATAGCATTCGCACTGAAAGTGCTGCTTTACAACCGAGGATAACTCCACAGAATAAAGGCGTTGCGTTTTGCTTACGGGCAGAGGTCTGCGAGTAAAACGGCGGGTAGTGTCAAACTTTGGGTGATGCAAATATTCATAAAATGCGGAAAATGATATTTTTTAACTAAAAACTTATCACTCAAAACCAAACACTACCCAACGGCGGTACTCGAGAGTCAAGGTATGCACGCCCTTCTAAAATCCCTCCAGCCGGCGAAATTCCGCCGCATTGAGACATCGCTGAATCGGCGGGAGCGCTACTTCGGGGCCGTTTTCGGACAACTCTACGCGGGTCGCTCTTATGCTTATGATTTCGACTACTACTTCGAGTATCAATCCCGGAAGACCACATTCGTATTTCGGCCCGTCGGGAATGGGAAGGGACTCGCAATACCAGGCAACGGTTCCTGCGCGGGAGGCCTTGCGACAGGTAAAACCTGCTATGATTTTTTCTTCCGCGTGCAATTCCCACTCCGGGCACTTCAGCGTGTCGCAGTGAGGTGTGCCCGGCGCCTTATCTATAAAGCGATAAATCTTGTTCTTCCTGAAGTCTTTGTAGATACTACTGCCGGTATCCTTCGATTGCGCTTTTGGAGAGAGGTTCTCCACAAATGTGTAAGAGGATTTTCCGTTGGAGTACTCGTAGCGATGCAGCGACAATACTCTCGGGTCAAGGCCCTTTAGGAGTTCCCTTACACCGGGAATTTCGCTGTAGTCCATCGTCTCGATGAAGTCCACTCGAACATACGTGTTTCCTTGAGAAAAGGCGCTACTCCAACCGTTTAAAACAAAGATGAGTAGAGGTAATATTAGAGTTTTGTTTTCCATAAGGCGAATTTTGTGAAAAATAAACTTAAGGTGCATTCATGCCGATTTAGAGGTTTCTCCTCGACACAAATACAAAAAAACGGCTGCGCGCATTTTTCTGCGCACAGCCGTCTTGAAAAGGTTATGGGCAGAACACCGCTCCACCCAAAATTCTGCCCTCATATTCCACAATGACATTTATGCAAGGAGAGTTGTCGTTGATTCTTTCTACTACGACCACACCACCTGAAATGCGAACTAAAAAAGTCACGTTCGGGGCCTCTTGTAAAAAGCGAGTGGTGGACTTGCCGGACGCGATCTCCATTGCCGAACCCGTAGAAGTTACAGCAGAGGCGTGAAGTAAGCTACAAAAAAATAGGAGCGAACAGGTAAGAAGGAAATTCCTAAACATAAAAAGTGCTTTTATTAGTTTGCCTACTTCTTGACCCCTTTTCGGCATGCATGGGTGCCGGGCGTACATTTGTAGGGCGGCTCGCTGCGGTACGGTGTGACCGCCTGGGCGCTTTTGACTTGCCGAATTCGGCCCGCGCGCTGCCGAGCGACGGCGGAGTGTGGGCGCCCTGTTACCGTTACCTTAACTGCGGGTAGGTTCGTCTCGCGGCTTAGGCGGCAGCCAGAGCCGGGTGTCGGAGCTGGTGAATGGTTTGAAGAGGAGCATACGTCATCGTTTGGTTAATTTTGATGAGACGAAATAATTTTTTTTTGTGCAAGTTCGTTTCGACGAACGGCGCCCTTTTAGCCTGCAAATGGCAAATTTACCGTCATTTTCGGCTTTTTGGGAGGGAAAAGGGGGCGTTTTTCTCCGGTATTGCACCTGTGCAGAAGGCGAGAAAGGCGATTTGCTCTACGGAGCCACTCGAACTTGTAAAGACATTCTCAGACGTCTATTTTGCAGACGATACTATTGGGTGGTGTGGCTAAGGCGTATACTACATAAGGCGTGCTTCGTGCGTTCTGTTCGATGCGAAGAAGGTATTGGTTGTTGTTTTAGATCACATCTCGGCTCTTCCGGTGCAGATGGCAGGTTGGGTTCCTTTTAGGAGTACTTTTTGCGAATGACATGTTGCAGTCATAAACAGTCATGGGATGAAGTGAATATCTTTTGGTAGTGTTTAGTTTTGAGTGATCAGTTTTTGGATAGAAATTTCATTTTCAAGGCTTTACAAAAAATTGACATCTCTCAAAGTTTGACACTACCTATCTTTTATCACTTCAGGGAAATAAAAGATGCTTTTCCACCGACTTTCATACTCTCGGCCGAAGAGTGCTGCCAAAGTGTCGCGTAGCCCGTCACCATTGCCTATAGCTACGGCCTTCCAAGGTCCCTAAACGAACTACCTTGGCCGCAATGCTTCGTTCTCGAGCATGCTCGACGGCTACTCCTTGCGCTTATCGCCGATGAAATGAGATACGCTCTTCTTCGGCAGACGACGTAAATATTCCTTTGCCTCAAAGGATTTGCCGCACACGAGTGACTACCGCTTCCTAATTCGGTGGCATTCTATTCAATTGCCACGAGCAGCTCATCTTTGGCTCGGGCAGAGGCCGGCCTTTTTATCCACTGCAGGACGTTCTAACGGTTAAATCCGACGTTTGGCTCCATCTGCGCGTCGAAGACAGGGCTCTGCGGTGGCATGGACGAGCATGTTTTCAAACTTTACGAACTGTCTGAGACAAGCCCCTAAAGTTATACATTCATCAAACTTCTCCGATTACCACGTCTTTCGCTGTCGGCCGCTTTCGGCGCGCGGCGCCATAGCGCGGTAAAGGCGGGCGTTTTTCCCCTCTTCGCGTTCTACGACTTCTTGTAGCCGCTGCTTTGTTTCGGAGGCAGACATAGAGCGGGGGACCTCTGGTGGTTTTGGCTGTCGGGGAGGGTCGAGAAACGGTGCCGGTGGTGGTGGAGGCGGCGGTGGCGGAGGAGGTGGTGGCGGAGAGGGCGGCTCCGGGTGGAGTAGTTTTCGCGCCAGCGACAGGTTTCGCTTGGCGTCGGTCATGGCAGGCTGCAGGCGCAGGCTGCGCTCGTAGGCCGCTACGGCTTCTGCATACTTGCCTATTCGCAGGTAAGCATTGCCCGCGTTGTACCAGGCGTCGGGCCGCAGCGACACAGACTTGTCGGCAGCGCTTATGTACAGCCGAGCCGCCCGCCCGTAATGCCCTTGCTGATAGGCAGCGTTGCCGGCGTTGTAAAGGGCCTCGGCCGACGCTTTACCGCTTTTTAAAAAAGCTTCTTCGGCGCGGCCGTACTGGCGCTCGTCGTAAAGGCGCTCTGCCGTGGGCGAAAACTGGGCCAGGGCAGTGCTCATGCTCCATCCAAAGGCCAACATGCAAAAACACTTTTTCCGGCGGTTCATGACGACGGAGGGGATGAAGTGTTCGGAGTCCGCCGGCCGAGCATTTGCTCTAAAGCGAGCAGTACCCAACAAGCGAGTGCCAGAGGGGTAAAATAATACGTATACCGCGGTTGAGCCTTCAGAGTAAGGGCGGCCTTTTGCATTGCTTCGCATGCCGAGGCCAGCTGCTGGGTCGCGCCAGGCCGGTCTGCCGTCCAGAAACGCCCATCGCCCAGGCGTGCCATCTCGCGCAGCAGGTCGAAGTTGGGTCGAGAATACACTGCCGCTCCAGAACCGTCGCGCCAGGGAGCGCCGTCCGGCCCCACTACCGGCGCTCCTTCTGGCCGACCTACGCCTATGACAAATAGGCGAATACCGGCTAACCGCGTGGCCTCGACTTGTTGTAGGGCAAGCCCTTCGTGGTCTTCGCCGTCCGTAATCAGCACCATGGCCCGCCCGGCCGTTGAGCCGGACTCGAATAGCCGGGCGCCGACTTCAATGGCCGAGCCTACATCTGTACCCTGTTGCGCAATGAAGTCCGGCCCCGCCTCTTGCAGCAAGACGCGTAGGGCCGCGTAATCGGTGCTCAGCGGCAGCTGGGCAAAGGCATCTCCGGCGAAGAGCACTAAGCCCAGGCGATGCCCTTCCAGGGCCGTCACGGCGCGCAATGCAAAAGTGCGCGCCTGCTCCAGGCGGTTAGGCGAAACATCTCTTGTCCACATGCTGGCCGATACGTCTAAAAGCAGCACAATATCGGCCCCTCGCCCCTCTGTGGCAACTGGGCGTTCCTGCCGGCGCGGATCGGCTATGGCCAATACCAATGCGACTACGGCCAGCGCGAAAAAGGCTTGTTTCAGCCAAAAACGCCGGGCCGAAAAACCCTGTAACAAACGCCTTACCAACACCGGCGAGCCCAGCCGGCTCAACGTCCGCCGCCGCCAACGCCAGTATCCCCACAACAGTGCCGCCTGCACCGGTACGACGGCCAGCAGCCACAACAAATCGGAATTCTGAAAATAGATATCCATCGCCGAAGCAAAGATACGGCAGCGGCCTGCATGGCCTTTTACCTCCTGCGAAATCCGATAGGGCCGCTTTTCGGGCGACTTTCTCATGGCTACATCCTCCTTGCTGGTTTCACGTAAAGAATTATGAATTGCGAATGGAGGACGCAAGGAGGTGGCAGAACATAGTGCTCCTTAGCCGGTCAAGTGGTATTGTCCGTAAAGCGATGCCGATCAGAGAGTACTATGTGCGACAGTCTATCTGTTCCCATACACTCTGTACCCTGCCCAGAAGAACGGATGGGCGTATGTCGGGTGTTGGCGCAGCAGGGCGATTTGCGCTGCGCGCAGGGCACCGTCTAAGGGAGCGTCCTGTTGCCATTTGCGGTAAAAGTTGGTCATCAGGTATGCGCTGCTGCGGTCGTGTGCCACCCATTGTGAGGCGACAACGCTGCGCGCGCCGGCATAAAAAAAGCCGCGCACCAAGCCGATGATGCCCTCGCCGCGGAGCAGCTGGCCGTCTCCCGCTTCGCAGGCCGAGAGCACTATCATGTCGGTGTCTAACGACAGGGCGAGCAGGTCCTTAGCCGTTAGCAGTGGCCCTTGTTGGCTCACGGCCACAAAGGAATAGCTGCCCTGGCGGTTGTCGGCCCTGCTATGAGTGGCCAAATGCAGCACGCTGTAGCGATGGGCAGCATTGAGGAAGCGTTCCCATGTGGCGTCGGTACCCGTCCATACCTCGCCTTGCATTAGGTCGGTTACGGCGCGCACTTCTTGGGCGGAGAAAGGCAGTGGAGCGAAGGTGCCCGGCGAGCAATCTTCTGGCTGCATATCGACGAAGGGCGCAATTCCCAACCAAGGTTTGGTGGCCCGGCGACGGGCGGGTTTGTTAACCTCCAGGAGTAGGGCCGGCGATAAGCAGTAGCCGATGCTTTTGTCCAAAACCCAGAAGGGATAAGTGCGCCAGTTGGCAGGGTCGGCGGGCGGCCCGGTGAGCAGGGCGCTAAAGGGTAGGCGCCACCATTTGCCGTCGGGGATGATGAGCACGCGCTCTGGGAGCAGCGGTGCAATGGGCGCCACCAGTTGCCTGTACAGCGCTTGGGCAGTGGAGATGTACGTTTCCAGTAAGGAATCGTACAGGGCGTCGTCCGGAGCAGGATGGATGTGATAGGCCGTCAGTGCCCGGAGGTATTGCTCCTGCAGGAAGGGTAAGTCGGGAGTAGTGGGCAAAAGCCGGGCATAAAGGGTATCGGAGGTGCATACAAACGCGTACAGGCCGGCGGCGGTCTGGCTGTACAGGAGGAGGGCCTGTTTCGGGGCTAATGCCCGGCGGATTTCGGCTCCGGATATGCCTCTTGCCGGCCGGCGGAGTTGGAAGTAGTCCGGGTATTCGCGTTCGATGCGGCAGAGGAGCGCGTCATAGGCGTTGCGCCAATCGGTTAGGAGGCTGTTTAGTGCCGGCAGATGGTGGTCTGTGTGTAGGTTCGCCCGGAAACCGGAGGTATCTAGTTGCTTTTCGGCGGCCAGGATGCGTTCGCGCAGGCTTTGCTCGGCTTCGATGAGGCTGTCGGGCACTCCGGCGAAGTGTAGGGCACCGTTTTGGCGCATGGCCTCGGCCAGTAAGAAGGCCTTACTTTTACCCGCAATTTGGAAGGCGGCTTCCGCATGCCGAGGGTCGCCGGTGACGGCGAAAAGGGTCATGCGCGTATCGAGCCAGTGCTCCAACACCGGGTGGTCCAGGTTGTACAGGATTTCGCGAGAGCTGTTAACGGTAACCTCCTCCATTTCGCGGTAGAGCGTTTCGGCGGCGAGCGCGGCGTACTGTTCGGAGTGTTCCAGCGCAGACAGGGAGCCTTCTCCTCCCGTACTTGCTTGGTACAGGGCTCGAGAATAGAGGAGGCACAGCTCGCGGAAATAGTCGCGCGGTAGCACTTCGCCCGGGTTATGCAGCGAAAAGCCGACGATGGCAAAAGCCGAGTCGGCGTGCCGCAGACAGCCGTCAATGTCGTCCTGAGCGAAGCGCAGTTCGGCCAGTTTGCTGTGAATGCGGAACAGAAATGTGGTGTAGTCGGCTGAGGAAGCCGTCATTACATGGAGCATACGGCGGTAGTATGCCTCGGCTTGCTCGTACCGACGGGCCTGTAGGCAGGCTTCACCTAAGAGTTGGAGGGTAGTAAGCAAGTGAAAATGCTCCTCACCGTATCGCTTTTCTTTCAGCGACAGACAAGCTTTGAGGTGTTCAACGGCTTGCTCGGGTTGTTGTTCGCTTAAATAGAACTGCCCTAAGTCTTGCAGAAACTGTATGTAGTCCAAGGTCTCTACTCCCTCCTGGGTATAGATTTCCCGCGCTTCGAGGAGATAGCGCAGCCCTGCTTCGGATTCTCCCGTCTTTTGGTGGCACAGTCCGATCTTGACGAACAAATCGGCGAAGTAGGCGTCGCCGGGTTTTAAGCGATTTTTCAAATGGGCAAGGGCGAATAGGTAGTGTTCCTTAGCGCGGGCGAAGTCGCGCAGGCCAAACCACGCGTTGCCTATGTGGTAACCACAATAGCCTATGCGGAGGCTGTCGCGGTATTCGGTGTACACGGCCAAGGCCGTGTTTAGAGGAGCGATGGCTGTGCTAAACCGCTTCTCGGTGTTCAAGGCAGAGCCTATGCCGAGGTAGACATCGGCCATACGGGCGGCATAGCGAGCGCTGTCGGGTCTCAACAGTGCGAGGGCGGCGTTGGAATGCTCGTATACGTCTTGAAAGCGGTATTGCTTGCGCAAACACAGGCCGATTTGATAATGGCAAATAGCCAGCCAGTAGGTGTCACGTGCTTGCTCAAAAGCAGGTAAGGAGTGGTAATACAGCTCGAGCGCCGTTTGTTCCTGGTTTAGGTCGCGGCAAGCGCGCGCCACAAACAAGCGGGCGTGTGCGGTCTTGGGGTGCTCAGGCCCGTATAGGCGATTGTATATGGCTACGGCCTCTGCAGCGGCGGCTTTTTCGGCGTCGAAGCGGTGCTCGCGGTGGTATTGTCGGGCCAAATCGATGTATTGAGCGGCCAAGAGCGTATCGCTCCAGGGGTCGGGCGGCTGTGCCGGGGCCTGGCCGGGTCTCAGGAGAAGCGCAAAGCATAAAAAAACGAGTGTCGAGCGCGTCGTGGACATGGGTCATTGCCTATCGTTAGCGATTTCCTTTGCCTGCTCGAAGTAAGGGTGGTTGTGCTGTGCGAGGATGGCTTGGAGTTGTCGTCGGAATGCTGGTGCCTGTGTCGGCAATTGGGCATAGTAGCATAGGAGCAGCCCCCATTCGGCGGCGTAGCGATATTGACGGCTGCCTTGTGCGATTAGCGCAGCGAACCGCTCGGCGGCCTCGTCGTAGCGTTCGAGGCGAAAAAGGGCGTGAGCCGCCCAGAATGCCGCAGTTTGACGGCGGGTGCTGTCGGCCTGGGCGAGCAGGTCGAGGGCTGCGGTATAATCGCCCGCGGCGTAGGCCCGCTGTGCTTGCGCCACAGGGTCGTCGGAGCCTGTGGTGAGGGCATGTCGGAAGTTGGGCAGCGGTGGGTCGGGCAAAAGCCGACTTGCCCTACGGCGATAGTCTTCAGCCCGGCGAGAAGAGGTTACCGGACCTTGGGCTATGGGTTCGCTCTCCGGCTCGAGGGCCTGCTGGGGGGTCGAGCGATGGTGCTGCTCGGCGGGCGGCGGTGTAGGGACGGGGCGGGTAAGAAAATACCAGAGCGCACCGGCAAGCATCAGTAGCCCGGCAAGCACGACGGCAATTAGGCGAGGCCTCGTACCGATGAATGCGCTTTGTCGTTTTTGCGCTCGCCAGCGCTGCAGCAGTGCGCGGGTCTCTTCGGCGATGAGCAATTCGGATACGGCCATCTCGATGCGCAATCGGGCCGTTTTTTGGGCCAGTTCGGGTTCGGTAGTCAGCCGCTCGGCGAAAGCAGCCCGCTCTTCCGGGTCGCCTCGTCCCTTCAGGAATGCCAGGATTTCTTCGTCGGAGAATGTCTCTTTCACGGGTATGTCGTCTTTGGTGGACGAAGTTTAGGGATAAAACCACTTCAAATTTTTTTCTATTAACACCTTTAGTCGCTTGCGGCAGATGGCGAGTTCCTTCTTGGCTACATTGCCGTTGGCATAGCCTGCGCGGCAGGCAATTTCCTCCATAGACAAGTCCAACTGGTACATCTTCAGTAGGTTGCGACATTTTTCGGTCAGCTGTTTCAAGAGTTTTGACAAGTAATCGCGGCGCTCGTCGAGCAGAAATGCCAGTTCGGGGTCGCTGCTGGGCGGCGGTTCGGGAAGATTATCGCGGTACTGCGTGTTGCTTCGGTCGCTTCTTTGTCGTTCGTTGAACCAGTACCAGCGCACGATACCCGTGAAGAAGGCCTCAAAGTTGCCATCACCTCGATAGTCGCCGAGCCGGAGTTTGCGGTCAAGTACGATGATGGCTTCTTGGAACACGTCTTCGCCGTCTTGCCGGTTGCCGCCGTGTTTGCACACGTAGGAGATGCACCATTGTCTCAGCCTATCGTTGTTAAACACGGCGCGCAGAATCGCCTCGCGCTGGGTGCAGTCTATGGTGCTGGATACGGTGAGAGGAGCTTTAGGTTCGGTCATGGGCTATGTTTACAGCATATTGAAAAAAAGGGCGCGTGGTTACCGCATGTCAAAGAAAATATTTTTTTAGCAAAAAAGTTCCCAAAAGGCGGTAACCTTTTACCTCGTAGGACAACGATCTTTTTGCAGGGCGATATAAGGTTCTGCGCACAACGCGATAGTATGAAAACATCCTACGGATTACTCGCCCTGCTCTTCTTTTGCGTTTTGTCGGCAGAGGAAGACCTTCTGGCCCAACGCTTTCAAGCCATCTACGGCACTCCGCTGAACAACACTTTTACCAAGGTGCTTCGCAGCGGCACCGATTATTATGTGCTGGGTAGTGACCAGCCGAGCGCCGGTGCCCAGGACCGCGCCACGGTGACGCGTCTCGATGCCCAAGGGCAGCTCCAGTGGACGCTCCGCCTCGACATTGCCTCGCAGTGGAACGATGCGGTGGTCACCCCCAACGGCGATCTCCTGGTAGTAGGGCATACCCTGCCTTTTGATGCCAACAGCCAGAGCCTTGCCGCCCGGGTGACCCCTGTCGGGTCGTTCTCCTGGTCACGCTCGTACAATGTGCCCGGACGGGAGACCTTCCACCGCGTGGTACGCAACCCAAACCCGGACAACGCAGCCTATCCGTACTACATTGTCGGTATCCAAAAGGACCCTACCAACACCTCCGTCACCTGGGACGACGTGGTTCTGCTCACCTTGAGCGATGCGGGCAATTTGGGTTGGAAAAAGATATACTCCGCGCTATTAGGCTCTTCTACAGACGATGAGTTTGCCCGCGACCTCGAGGTACTGCCCAACGGCGACTTGTTGCTCGCCGGTAACTGGGACGCCACCGCCGTCCTTCTACGAGCCGACAACACCGGGGCCGTTGTCGGCGGCGTCTCACCCGGTGGCACTCAGATGTCTTTCGCCGATGTGGCTCAGGCCGGCAGTGGTTTCATCGCTGTGGGCCATCAGTTTCCGATATTTTCGGCCTGGTTGATGAAATTCGATGCCGGCTTCCTTCCCCTTTGGCAGGTGAGCCTGCCCTTCCTCACGGCCATCAGACAGGTGTGGACTTTGGGCAATAGCATCTATGTGACGGGTAGCGCTTTGGTAGGTGGCTTCGATCAGGGTGTGGTACTCAAATTCCAAGATGGTGCTTCTGCACCCACCCTGCAATGGATGAAGTACTTGCAGAAGGGCGAAACCGCCTATACCGGCGGCACCGCCTGGCCCTTGCCGAACGGCGACATAGCTTTTGCCGATGGACGCGCAAGTGGAGCCTACTTCGGTGGTTTTTGCGCTTTTCTGTCGGTAAGCGACCCGGATATGAACACCTGCATGACGAAGACCGAGACGCGGGCTATAACCAACACCAATTTCTCTTTCAACTCCCCATGCTGCCTCAATATTAGCCTGACGAGTGAGCCGATAACGGCAAACAATACGATGAGCGTGGTGAATTGGAGGGAGGAGGATGTTTGCCCTAAAGTGTGTCCTCCTCAATGCCGCGTAGGTACTATTGACATTAGCACTGGTGCCGATCCGTTGAACGCGGGCGCTTTTCTGGCAGCCGGTGGTACAGACCCCTCCTGGATGGTAGTCGCCGCTCCGCCCAATGCAGGCCTGACGACTTTTCCGCAACCGGCCAGTCTGATTGGAGCCTACCCCGGATGGGCAAAACCGCCTTCCACGTGGATTTCGGCCTTCCCTTTCAGCAACTACGGCACGAACAATTGCGCCGGCGGGGTGCAAAACTGCTCTTGCCCACCCTTTGTGTATGAGCGCCGCTTCTGCGTGTGTGAACGCACGGAAGCCACCTTTGCATTTGATTTTTATACAGACAACAACGGTAACGTGGAGTTGTGGAGAGAGGGCCCCATTACGGGCTCACCTGTGTTTGTCGCTCTTCTTGCCGACAACTGCCCTAAACTGGATGTCGCTTCGAATTTCTCCCAACCGCTTGCCGTAAATATTACCCTGCTATTACTGCCCGGGCGCTATATACTGCGTATCAACAACTGGAATATCAGTGGTGGCGCTATGGGGGCTAATCTACACGGTACCGTAACCGGCCTTGGCCTCGAAAAGGACGAGTGTTGTCTGCCTCCCATGGGCTCACTTTGTGTTACCAAATACCACGACCTCGACTGCGATAGCATACGCGATATAAAACCTACTCACTGGGCCTACATTGACCCAGGCTTACCTAACTGGGCCTTCCAGGTGGCGGGGTTGACCAGTAGTTATACCGGAGTGACCAATCAGCAAGGTCAAGTTTGTTTTACCGGACTGACTCCGGGTACGTATACGGTAACAGAAATACTCCAGCAAGGCTGGATTCCTTCCTTGCCGGCAGGTGGAAGCGCCACCGTTACGGTCGGCGCGTATAGCACTACGAATGTGCATTTCGGCAATTGTACGGACAGTTGTTCCTGTGGCCCGTATGAGTTTTTATACGGTATAGGGAAAGGCCCGTTGAATATTCAAAACTGCGGTGACGTACTGTTTGTGCCGAGCAATTTGCCTTTCCAGTTTTTGCCCTCATTTTCCTGTAGTGGGAATTGCACTAACCCGCCGACGGTGGACTACGTGCTGACCGGCCCTCCGGGGTTCGCTACGCAATCGGCCAGTGGTGTGCCGATTGCCGGTCTTCCCATCACGGCGGCTACATTTACGATAGCCGGGACTTATCATCTGACGCTCATCGGACATTGTGATGGCAAACTATGCCCTTGCGAGTTGACCTTCGTGTTTCCGGGTGACTGCTGCAAAGACTACTCGTTTTTTTCGGCCAATGTGCAAAGTTTCGTCTCGGTGACGGCGGATAACGCCAACTGCAAGGCTACTCTTAGCATCGGTAATTTGCCGGTCTGCGATTATCTGGAGTGGATCGATTGGGGCGACGGTAGCCCTAAGCAGTACGGGCCGTTCAAGGCAGGCGACATGGCCATGCATACCTATGCCAAAAGCGGAGCGTACGCTATCTGTTACTTAGCAATAGAAAAAGAGCCGGCAACCGGTTTAATCTGCTTTGAAAAAGTGGCTTGTGATACCGTATTTCTGTCTTGTGCGGATTCTTGGTGCCCGTACAACTATGCGCAAAACGGCGACTTCGAGCTCGGTGCGCCCACCCCGAGCGACCAGGATATCTGTAGAGCCGTGCGTTGGTGTGGGATATGGAGTCAAGGAAGTACGGCCGATTATTACAGTACTCTGCCGCCGACAACGCCGCCTGGGACGACGCCTATCCCTGTCGGACAAGGGAAGTTCGGAGCGATGTGGTGCCGGAAACAAGGTAACCAGCGAGTATGGCGGGAGGGAATGATGAACGAGCTACAACAGACCATTTTGCCCAGTTCCGGATGTTACCGGCTGGAGTTCAAAATGGCTTGTACCGGATTTTATTTTGGGACGCCTATCTTAAACGCCTACGGTGTGTATGCGCCTGGAGGTCTGGCCAGCGGCACGTCGCCTATCGACGGCAACCTGCCGCCGAATCTCGGCCTGTTCCCGCCGGGTGCTGCCGTGCAGTTAGGCTCTCATACCATCCCTTCGACCTGCAACAACGACTTTGCAAACCCGGCACAGCAGATTGCGTTCAGCTTCAATTCCGCCCTGCTACCGCCAACGGGTATCACCCACATTTTCTTCACACGAGATGACGCGACCAATGGCGGCGTTTTTTTGGCCATTGATGATGTCTGTCTCAAGAAAGTATCGTGTCCACCCACCTGCACCTGCGGCGGTTTCTCCAAACTCTACGTTCGCAACACTCCCGGTAGCCTCAATCAACCTATAACCTGTGGCGGCTCGCCGGTAGTCCTGCCCTGCTATCCCGGCTATGGCTACCACCTCACCGGTGCCTTCCAATGCGACGGAACGGATTGCCCCGACGAACACCAGATCAACTGGACGCTCAGCGGCCCGGGCGGCAGCCACAGCGGTGGTTTCACCGATGACGACCCTTTTTTCGGTATACACCTACTGCCCACCTACTTCCATCAGCCCGGTCTCTACACCCTGACCATGAATGGCAATTGCGGTACATCGGTCTGCTCCTGCACCGTGCGTTTTGTGGTAGACTGCCCCCCTCTTTGCCCTTGTGATTCTTCAACTATCCAAGCACTTCAGGCCAATACGGCCAAGGGTTTTGCTACAGCCGTATCCATCGCCTCCTGCAAGGCCTGCTTCTCGCCGTTGGCCCTGAGCGATTGTGAAACGGTGGAATGGCACATTAGCTCCACCTCAGGGACACCCATAGGCACTACTGTGGGTAAACAAACCTTCTGCTACACCTTCCCGGCACCGGGGACGTACACCGTCATCATGGTGGTGTCCCGGAAACGACCCGATGGCAGCCTGTGCGAGGTGTTCACCCATAGCCAGAGGATCATCCTCAGGTGTTTAGGTGTAGTAGACTGCGTAGGCCCAAAGCTCTCCAACGCCGGCTTTAATGTCAAGCCCGTAGCCGGCCCCCTGAGCAGCGGCGGTGCGGCGCCCGGATGGAGGCAGGCAGAGGGCACCGGTGAGCCTCACGACGTGCATCTGATCGAATACCCCGACAGCCAAGACGGCTGGGTCATGGGCCTCACCGGCTCCTATACCGGAGCAGGCGTATTGCACACCGAAGCCCCGCTTTGTGTGTCCAAGTCGGACACCGGCACGCTGACCGTAACCCTGCGGACACTAGGCGATCCTATCCCGGGGGTAAGTGTAAAAGTTGGCCGAAAACCTCCGGGAGGCAATGCCATGATCATTTTGTACACCGGCAACACGGTGTCTTGGCCCGGCTGCTCCAATGCAAGCTGCTATGCGCTGGCGGCATTAGAAGGTCTGCTACCTTTCGACGATGACGACTGGTACGAACTGCGCATACCCTACAATTTGAGCGACTGGCAGGCACTCGACTCTTGTGGAGACTTTTTTAGGGGCATCCCTGCACGCATGGCGGTGTATGTCGGTAATTATTTGGGCGAAGAGCAGCAGTCCGTCGGCCCCACCCGCGATGCTATTCTGATAGACAACATTTGCTTCAGAGGCATGACGGTAAACACCGAGGAGTTGACCTCGCCAAGCGGCTTTCTCCTCTATCCCAACCCGACCACCGGGCGGCTCACCCTCGAACTGCCCGCACCTGCCGCGCCCGGCACTACCATCCGAATCACCGAGCCCAATGGGCGAATCGCCCTCGAAGTAGCTGCCGAGATGGGCGGCGAGCAACAGCAGGTACAAGTCGGCTCGTTGCCGACGGGAATGTACTTTGTACACCTGCTGCAAGCGGGTAGGGTAGTGGGTGCCGAGCGCTTCGTCAAGCATTAAACGTATAAAGTCCCTATGGCCGCTCCACGGCAATGCGCCGCCGGAGCGGCTTTTTTTTTCACACTCAGGTGTACTGCCGCCGAGCGAAGGTTTCGGGTAGTGTCATTTTGCAGCCACCGGAACTCAGCCGATTGATGCCAAACACCGGCACCCACAGGTGCGTCAATAATCGAGCAGGGCTTTGATACCCCTCCCTTTTTCCGAACCATTGGAACCGTTTTTTGCTGTTTAATCCTTATCCAAGTTTTTTACTACACGGAGGCCGCAGAGTTTTATGGCATAAAGAGTGAAAAGTTTTTTAAGTAAAGTACCCTTCGCTTCCTTTACGTAAAACCGCCTTTGCGTGAAACAAGCGAGGAGGATTTAGCCGTGAGAAGGCGCTTGAGAAGTAACACCATCATTTTTGAAAAAAAAGTTCCTCAAAGGCGGTAACCTTTAGCAGGGTAAGGCAACATTTTATAAGAGGGCGATGGATCGCTCGGGGAGAAGTAGATAAGACATCTAGTAGGTAGTGTCAAACTTTGAGCGATGCCATTTTTTGTAAAGAATTGAAAATGAAAGTTCTATATAAAAACTGATCGCTCAAAACTAAACACTACAGACATCTAAAACCCTGCTCTATGAAACCGTCTTTTTGCATCCCGGTCTTATTGTTTTTCTGGTGGTTGTCGGCGCAGGAGAACCTGCTTGCCCAACATTTCCAGCGTGTCTATGGCACCTCGCTGAATAACGCGTTTACTATGGTGATTCGCAGCGGCACCGGCTATTATGTGCTGGGTAGCGACGAGCCAAGTGCCGGTGCCCAGCCCCACCCCACGGTGACGCGCGTCAGTGCCGCGGGGGATGTGGAGTGGGTGCTACTCCTTGACATTCCCTCGCAGTGGAACGATGCGGTGGTAACCCCCAACGGCAATCTGTTGGTGGTGGGCCATACCTTACCTTTCGATGCCACCAACCGGAGCCTCGCCGCTTTGGTGACCCCTACCGGTTCGTTCTCCTGGGTGCGTTCTTATGACGTACCCGGCCGAGAGGGTTTCTGTCACATAGTGCGCAACCCAAGGCCACAGAATGGAGCCTATCCGTACTATGTTGTCGGCAACCAGCAGGTGTCTGCCGGCGGCTTTACCTCGGAGAGTTGGGTACTGCTCACCATGAACGAATCGGGTGGTTTCGGATGGAAAAGAAGATATTCGAATGCGGTGAACGACTCCCCCCAGACCTGTGGAGTCCATGACCTCGAGGCATTGCCCAATGGTGACTTGGTGCTCGCCGGCAATTTGGATTTCTTTGGGGTAGTGGTCCACCTGAGCAACGCCGGGGATATTTACAATGCCGTTGGGCTGGAGGATTTCACCTTTAGAGACGTGGCCCAAACCGGCGACGGCTTTCTGGCGGTAGGCAACACTTCTTCATCGAGGTCGGCCTACTTGATAAAATTTACCCACGACTTACACGTGCGATGGCAGATCAATTTGCCTGATTTGGGAGCCGTCAGCCAAGTGTGGCGCGACGGCGGCGACGGCATATATGTGGTTGGTCAGGCTGGCGTAAACGGCATTGAACGAGGCGTGGTGTTGAAGTTTCAAGACTTCGGTAAAGACCCTGCCGCGTTCCTTTGGATGAAATACCTGGAGAACAATGAAATTGCTTACACCGGCGGTGGTGCTTGGTATATGCCGCCGGCAAGCATGGCCTTTGCCGATGGTCGGACACACCCCAACGGTTTCGGCGGCGAAGATGCCTTTTTATCGGTGAGCGACCTGGAGTTAAATACCTGTATAACGGCAGAAGGTTTTGCCCATACGTTGGCGGGTGACCTATTATTCTTTGGAGTACTGGTACCGGAGCCGGTGTTAGTGGATGTGCCGGCGGGAGTAAACGTAACGATGCACCGCGCAAAGCCCATTAGGCAGGCGGAGCCATGTGTACACAAAGGGATTGTCAGCGGAAAGGTTTATCACTACTGTGGCGACACTACCAAAATCAACCCTAAGCCGGCAAAATGGCCACAAAATTCTATCCGCATAAAGTTATTGTCCCTTTCGGACACTCTTATTGAAGAACGGTACGCTGACTCGACGGGTAGTTATGCTTTTTCCGATTTGCCTGCCGGCTTCTATCGGTGTCGCGTAGAGCTCCCGCCTGAGTGGCGTCATCATTTTCCGTCGAGTGGGGAGTATGTAGTAGAGGTCAACAACTCGCAGGTGGTTCGCGATTTCTACTTGTGCCCGGAGTGTTCGTGCGATAAGGTATACGTGGATGTGGTACAGGTGCAGGATACTTCGAGCGATGAGTTTACCCTAATGGTTATTGGTGAAGGGGTTTATACCTACTGCTTCGATGCAATAGATATTGCGCTGAATCAAGGTGCGTTTGAGTCCGTCATTCCGGCGCCGGGGTGGAGTGTTACCGTGGTGGATTCGCATCATGTGCGCCTGAGCGTGGCCAATAGCGACTCGTGGCCTCCTTTAATATTTCACCGAATTACACCTATGAGACCGAAACCGATTCGGCAGATAATTGTGAGTGTGGATGTGTATTCCTCTGATTACGGCAATCGGTGCGTGAAGGTGCATCCGCTAACTTTCCCACCACCTGTTCAGCCCGCACCTTGTTGTCCGCCGGGTAGCGTTCCAGACACTACTAACCTGGTTCAGAACGGGGATTTTGCGCAAGGCAATACCGGTTTTACGAATGGCTACACTTATCATCCGCCGACGAGCCCAGGCCCAATAGCGCAGGGAAAGTACTCGGTCATGGACGCCCAGCAGGTTTATAATGTCAATAATGTTTGGACATGCATAGATCACACTACTTCCTCACCCCTGGGAACGATGCTCGTTATAGACGGCAGCCCCAACGCTCCGTCTATTGCCTGGCAACAAACGGTGAATGTGACGGCAGGCGTAAAGTATTCTTTTTCGGCTTGGTTCAACAACCTGGTACGGCCTCCTTTTGACTTCAGTGATCCTCAAGTAGCGCTCTTTGTAGGCAACACCCAAATTAGTGGAACGCTAACCCTGCCGGAAACACCTGATCAGTGGGTATACTTATGCGATACGTTTTTGGCCACCTCTACCGGCCCTGTCGTGCTTTCCATTCGGGTGCTTTCCTCTGACTTGATCGGTAATGACTTGGCAATCGACGATGTGAGCTTCAAGGCATGCAAGGCGGCAGCGTGTGCCTCGTTGCCATCGGGCATGACTGCTTGGTGGTCGCTGAATGAAACGTCGGGCCCATCTAACGACCTTATGGGCACCAATAACGCGGGGGTATGGATAAACAACCCCACTCCTGTTGCGGGTGTGGTGGGTGGTGCGCTCCGCTTTCCTGCCGGTGTGGCCACCACATACGTAGATGTACCGAATCATCCAGAGGTGAACTTCGGTACGAATGATTTCACCATAGACGCCTGGATCAAACTGGGTCCTAATCCCGGCAATATCTACCCCATTGTGGACAAGCTCGACGGCAGTCCCACAGGTGCTGGCTACGTCTGGGTGATTCAAGGTGGACAGTTCTTGTTCAGGCTTTCTCATCCGCAAGGCCCGAATCTGCCCAATGTCTTGGTAGGAGTGGCCAGCACCTTTTCTACGCCGATAACCCCTGGCACTTGGCACCACGTGGCAGTAACGGTAAAGCGCACCGCGTTTCAGACATTTGTGACCTTCTATCTCGATGGCGTTCAGAACGGTCCTTTCGCGACCGGGCCAAGTGTACCCATCACTACCAGTCTTAGCAGCGGGGTTTCGTTGTGGATCGGCAGCCTCAGAGGGGGGTCCGACTTGGGAGAGATTACCATTGATGAGCTGGAGTTCTTTCATCGCGAGCTTACGGCTTCGGAAATCCACTCTATCTACAGTGCCGGCCCAATAGGCAAATGCAAGTGTGTCCCACCGCCGTCGGGTATGGTGGCTTGGTATCCCCTTGACGAGCAGAGCGGTGCCAATTTCATCCAAGACATAGTCGGTTCCAACCACGGTGTGCCTCAGCCTGGGCCGGTGGGGATGGGTGGACCTAATCCGATTACCGTCCTCGTGGGGGCGGGAGCCTTGTATTTCCCGGGTCCTTATGTAGATGTTGCCCATAACCCGGTGCTCAATTTTACCGATTTTTCTATCGATGCGTGGGTAAAAGTGGTCTCTTGTGGGCCGGGAGCCCTCTCTCCGATTGTGGATAAGTGGGATCCGGCTACCCATACCGGCTTTGTGTTCTACGTCGAACAATCCGCAAATCCTTCGTTAGCGTACTTGAAACTCCAAATCAACAATTCTACCTTTACCAGCACTACGGGCTTTGCTGCGGTTAATCCCTGGACGGGTCCGTGGACTCATGTAGCCGTAACCGTTGACCGCAGTGCCCCCTCTCCAACGGGTATCTTTTACATCAATGGAGTGCCGGCCGGAACCTTTACGCCTCCTCCGGCGCTCGTAAGCATAATAAATACCCTGTCGATGTGGATTGGAGAAACCCGTTTAGGATCGGGTAGGTGTGAGCTTGCCATAGACGAACTGGAACTCTTCAATCGCTCGCTTCACGCAAGCGAGATTAGCCACATATGGGCTGCAGGGGAACTCGGGAAATGCAGGCCTACCCAATCGGTATGCTCCTGTCCGCCCAACGCCTTTGGTAACGTAGGTTACATAGCGACCAGCGGGGCGATATGGCCGCTTTCTTGTGGAGATTCGGTTAATTGGTCTTGTCAACTCTCTACGTTCGATTTGGTCGGTACTTTTGTATGCCAAGGGAACAGCTGTCCCCCAAGTCCCAATATGTTTTGGACATTGACCCACTTAAATTCGGGAACTGTTGTTGCTCAGGGGGTGATGAATGGACCTCAATTTTTTGTTTCGATACCCAGTTCTACGTTTATTCAGGGGGGGATTTACACCCTTACTTTAGGAGGTATATGTGGTAACGATACTTGCTATTGTTTTATTCGCATCAATACGCCCGGCTGTGACTGTAGATGCGACCCCACTCCATGGAGCTTGGGGCTCACCTCCGGTAACTCGTCTTATATTATCCAGTGCGGCAGTATCGTGAATGTCGCTCCCGGAGCAACTTTCCACCCCACCTTTAACTGTATAGGAAGTACGCCCAAATGTGGAATAGTAAACTGGACTTTAACCGGGCCGAATTCATATTCCCAGAGCGGGATTGTTCAGAACCTTCCCGGTACTTTTGTTATTCCGCCTTTGTCTCCTATCAACTTTACTACTCCCGGTACTTACACCTTGCAGATGGTAGGGATTTGCGGCTCGGATACTTGCTCACCCTGTACGGTGCACTTCTGTGTACCGCCGGCGGCGCCCGTTGTCAGCGATACGTTTATTTGCCAAACCCAACAATCGGCAATCATTCCTTTGAAAAATTGTCCAACAGGCTGCAAAATTGCCGGGGTGAAGTGGTATATAAAACCCTGTTCGGCGAACACATGGCCGTCGTGGCCTTATCAGGTTAGCAGTGCCGGTAATCCGCCAAACTGTGATGGCTTGGTGTTTTTGCCGTATCAGTATCCTAACGACACCTGCATTCAGGTGTATGCCGTAGTGGAGTTAGCGCCGGGATGTTGCGTGTCTTCTTTGACCACCAATGTGGCGACAATAACCCTTTGCAAACCCGTTGGGTGCCAAATCAACAACCCCAACCCCGAGTTCTGTCAGACAACAGGACCATTGTTGCCGTTGACCGGAGTGCCGATCAACGCCAATTGCAACTATAACGTAGAATGGTACAACGACAACGGCCAATTGGTGTCCACTTCGTTGACGTACACCCCGCCGCCACTAACCTTCCCGGCAAATTCGACGGCTTGTTACAAGGACTTCCTTTTTACCCTGAAAATTACGGGCGTCTGTGGACCGAGTACCTGTACGACTGCCATTCGAGTATTCAACATCAACACGAACAACGGTGATTTGATAATGCAGCCCGTGGAGCCCCAGCCTTTTTGCCCCGGAGAAGACGCCATCCTCGTGTACAACAACTATTGCAGTGGCCCGCCGCCGAAGTGGCAGTGGTATGAAAGCATCGTTTCCGGTAGCTCCGGTTTTAACCCTATACCCGGAACGGGAACGATGAACCCTGTCTTTTATACCAATCAACTATACCAAACCACTTGGTTCATGGTGGAGTCGCAAAACGGCGTATGCCCAACGCAAAAAGATGTGCTGCAAATCGACGTCAAACCCTCCATTAACATCACCAGTTTTACCGTTACACCAGACCCCTGCATCGAGACACAAGCACAACTCATGGTAGCCTTCACTCCATCGCCTATCGCAGGAGCCGGTTGCCAATATATTATAGACTGGTATCACAACGGCAATCTGGTTCACACCAGTGTCGCTTCGTCTTCGCCGGTGTCTTACCTTCAGTTGGGGCCGAACGTGTCGGGTGTTTACTATGCAGTAGTTCACGACAATTGCTGCCCCGGTGCGGTACAAACTTATCCGGTGATAATCCCTCCGGCATGCAAACCCGTTATTCAGGGACCTTGCTACAAATGCGACACGACTACGCCTGTCGTCTTGAGCGGGAGTATGGTAATTCCTCCGAAAGATGCTTGTCCGTCGAGTGTGTGCACTTATCAGTGGTACAAGTTGGATGTAGTGCCTGACCCAGATGTGTGGGTGCCGTTGCCGGGTCAGACTAATCCCACTTTAACCATCACTACCGGTGGGCAGTACAAGCTCGAGACCAAGTGCAATTACGGCTACGGCATATGTACTCAGGAAGCCTACCATACGGTAGCCCAGTGCATAGGCTGCATATACGTGGACGACGAAGAAGTGCCGCTGCCTCAAGAACGGCAGGTGACCCTGCAGCCCAATCCCACTACGGGTGAGGTGACCGTTCAAATTGCACCCATACCTTTGCAAAAAGGCAGAGTAGAAGTAATAGACCTGAACGGCCGAGTACTCGTATCGAGTAGGGTTTCGGAGGCGCAATCGTCCGTTGTCCTCTCGTTAGCCTCACTTTCTGCGGGTCTATATTTCGTACGGGTGTTCGAGAGCGATGTATTGCTCTGGACGGGCAAGGTCGTGCGAAGCGAATAAGAGGAGTTCTGCAAAGAGAACAGGGTAATGCCTTGCCCCAATTTTTCTCTTAACCATTAAAACATCACAAACTATGTGTATAAACAAAATAGGGGTGGCTGTCGGGCAGATTTTATTTTGGCTATTTTTCTGCTCCTTGCAGCTCAAAGGACAACAGAACGTTGCGCTCCATTTTGATGGGGACAACGATTATATCGAGCTGGCGCCTATTAATCAGCTCAATCCTAATAGTGATTTTAAGGTAGAGATGTGGTGCTTTTCGGAGGCTACCGGAGGAAACTCCAGCTGTATGGGAAATTTTAGGAGACTATTCTCCTTTGGAGGGCCGCCGCCCGGAAATACTTTTCAGATAGGAGAATGTGGCGGTATATTATCGCTACTTGTTATAGGCCCTTCGGGTAGTAGTGGGATTCTTCAACCGAATAATATTAATATTCGCGACAACAATTGGCACTGCATCTCGGTAGAGCGCCAAAACGGAATGATCAGTGTATATTATGATGGAACGCCGGTGCTCAATAATATATTTGACAATGGCCTACAGGTGACTTATTTTCGCTTGGGTCATTGGCCAGGAGGGCTTACGCCGGGACAGGACTGGCATGGTATAATAGATGATGTGAAGATATGGAACATCGTACCTCCATCGAGCACTCCCTCTTGTAGTGGGTGTGCATTGGATTGCAATGACCCGAATTTAATCGCCTATTGGCGCTTTGATGAAGGGATTCCGGGTGGCAACAACACGTCACTCACTCACGTCTTAGACTGTACGGGGAAGGGTAACGACGGCAAGTTTTTCGTAAATACCACCTTAACCCCTGCCACTTTCGCCCTCAACGGCCTTACGAGCAACTATGTACTGTCGAATTCCCCCCTTTTGTACCCGCATTATATGAATTCCTATATAGTGGTCTCTTCCCCTAACTCTCCGCAAACGCCGATGCCGACAGGCATTTGTAGCGGCGATCCGGTACATTTCTCCATTTTCGATATGAATAATGTGCCTGTGCAG
>Ga0129299_1000098_pt1 | contig 45848 bp, 34 predicted proteins | sample ConPoolayeCmetaG_FD_94477 | JGI IMG/M metagenome (GOLD analysis project Ga0129299, IMG submission 94477) | Hot spring microbial mat communities from California, USA to study Microbial Dark Matter (Phase II) - Cone Pool mat layer C metaG ...
CGTTTGTTTCCCTCCGCCCGCTTCCCTCCGAGGCCCGAAAAAGCTTGCATCGGCTCGCCCAGTGAGTCGATTCAACCTGAGCGGCCGCCCGCCTCAGCCAGGTCTTCTTCAGACCGCCGGGCGGCCCGGGCGCGATCCTGCGACCCCTTGCCGACCGGGGCAGGAGCAATGATGTATCTTTCCGATCCGCGTGGCGAGCCGGAAGCGTCGTTCTTCCCGTCTACTTGGAATAAGGAGAAGCTCGTATGAAACAACTGTTGCCAGGCCTCGTGCTTTCTGTCCTCCTGGCCGGGCTGGCGGGCCTGCCGGCGGCGGACGCCCAGGATTTCCAGCCGATGTCGAACCTGATTCCCGCGGCGATGCCGACGCCGTTGCAGCAGCAGGCGGCGGAACAGTTCGTGGCGGAGCATCCGACCGTGGGCGTCTTGTACGAGGGCGACATCATCGCCCGCGTCTATGGACCGGCCTTCGGGACAGGTTCAGACCCGATCGACACGGCGCAACGCTTCGTGACTCGCCACGTCGGCCTCTTTGGGGTGTCGGCGTCGGACCTTGAGCCGGTGAGCCTGTTGCCCGATCGGCGGCACACTCAGCCGGTGATGTTTGACTGGCAGACCGGGGAATACAAGTTTACCTTGGTCTACTTCTCGCAGTATCGCGACGGGCTGCCGGTCTTTCGGTCCGAGCTGCGGCTGCTGGTCCGGCATCTGCCCGGCTACCCGCTGGTGCTGGCGGTTTCCACGCTCCGCGATATCGGCGATTTCACCGTCGACCCCATTCTCGCCAACATGGAGTTCGACCCGGCCGTCCGGACCGACACGGGCATGACCCGCTTCTGGGGAGTGGAGAAGGTGATCTGGGCGGGCCTCGAAGGGGAGGTCGTCGCGCCGGTCCTGGCGGTCACGTTCATCGGCGACAACGGCCCTGACGCCGACCCGCCCGAGGTGTGGCGGTATGTCTGCGACGCGACCACCGGGGCGATCCTCCACCAGGAGACGATGATTCACTTCAACGAAGTAAGCGGCACCGTGCGCGGCATGGCCACCAGCGGTCCGAAGTCGGACAACTGCGCGGACGAGGTGGCCACGCCTCTGCCCTACGCCCAGGTCAATATCACCGGCCAGGGTACCGTCTACGCGAACGCCAGCGGGCAGTACACGATTCCCGCCTCGGGTAGTTCAGTGACGGTGAATTCGCCGATGACCGGCTATTACTTCTATGTGGACAACGTGGCGGGCAGCGAAGACAACCTGTCGATGACCGTATCGCCGCCCGGCTTCGCGAACTTCATGCACAACCAGGCCAACAGCGTGGAGGCCGTGCGGGCCCAGACCAACGGCTACCTCCAGGCCAACATCGTCCGCGACTGGTGTCTGGTTTACAACCCGTCGTATCCGACGATCGCCGGCCAGATCAACTTCCCGGTGTACGTCAATCAGACCAGTGGCTATTGCCCCGGCAACGCCTGGTACGACGGGAGTTCGATTAATTTTTGCAGCAGCAGCGGGAGCTACCCCAACACCGCCTACAGCAGCGTCGTGCATCACGAATACGGGCATCACATGGTGGCCAGCGGGGGCAGCGGGCAGGGCGAATACGGCGAAGGCATGAGCGACTGCGTGGCCGCTTTGATCGCCAACGATCCGGTGCTGGGCTACGGCTTCACCGGAAACTGCAACACCGGCATCCGCACCGCCAGCAACACGTGCCAGTACCTTGCCTCCGGCTGCTCCACCTGCGGCAGCGCGATTCATAGTTGCGGCCAGTTGCTCTCCGGCATCGTGTGGGACATCCGCACCAATCTGATGGCCACGAATCCTTCCAATTATCTGGACATCATCTCGACCCTGACGGTCAATTCGATCCTGCTGCATACCGGGACGTCGATCAATGCCCAGATCGCCATCGATTTCCTCACGCTGGACGACGACGACGCGAACCAGAACAACGGCACGCCGCACCGGGCCGAGATTTGCGCCGGCTTCAGCGCCCACGGCCTTTCCTGCCCGGCTTTGCCGGCCCTGGCGATCTGGCTGCCGGCCGGCCCCCCCAGCGCCATCCCGGCGGGCGTCCCCACCACCCTGAGCGTCCAGATCACCAACGGCGGCGAGAACTACGTGCCCGGCACCGGCTTCCTGTATTACCGCTATGACGGCGGGGCTTATACCCCGCTGCCGCTCGTGCCGATCGGTGGCACCGCATACGAGGTGACGCTGCCCGCCCCGAATTGCAGCAGTACGCCCCAATATTACCTCTCGGCACAGGGCAGCGGCGGCACCGTCATCAAGAATCCCTCCAACGCCCCCACGACGGTCTTCGCTTCGGCCGTCGGCGTGCTCAGCTTGGTCATGGACGACACCTTGGAGTCCGACCAGGGTTGGACCGTCGGCGACACGGGTGACAATGCGACCTTGGGCATCTGGACACGCGCTGACCCGGAGCCGACGATTGCCCAGCCGGGCGACGACCACACCCCGGCCCCAGGCGTGAAGTGCTGGGTGACGGATTATCGGGCCGGCTCCAGCGCCGGTAGCTACGACGTGGACGGCGGCAAGACCACGGTCAAGACGCCGACCATTAATCTCGCCGGGTTCAGCAATGCTACCATCGGTTATTGGCGGTGGTACTCCAACGACAAGGGCGCCGCACCGGGCGCCGACGTGTTTGTCGTGGACATTTCCAACAACAACGGCGCCACCTGGGTCAACGCGGAGACCGTCGGCCCGACCGGCCCGGGCACGACCGGCGGCTGGATATACCACGAGTTCCGCGTGGCCGATTTCGTCACCCCGACGGCCCAGATCAAACTGCGTTTCGTTGCTTCCGATTACGGCAGCGGATCGCTGGTGGAGGCGGCGATTGACGATTTCCAGGTCTTCTCGCTCGAGTGCAACGACGCGCCGGTCTGCGGCACCATCCTCGGCGACCTGGACGGCAATGGCCTGGTGAATGGCCTCGACATTCAGGGCTTTGTCGACGCCCTCCTGGGAACCTACCATCCCTGCGCCGACTTCAACGGCAATCAGCAGGCCGAGCCGGGCGACATGGACGGCATGGTGAACGCCTTGCTGGCCCCGTGAGTCGGGCGGCCGGCGTCTGAAAGGAAATGGAACGTTTTTCGGCCCCCGGTGGTTGCCAGCCGCCGGGGGCCTTTCGCATCCCTCTCGTGAGTCTCCGTTTTCGGGGCGGGTCGGAGGCACGCGTGTGGGCGGTGGCCGGTGACCCTCGCGGCCGACCAAGCTACAGGGTCAGCAGCGTGATCCGTTCGTTGGCGTAGACGTTGATCTCTCCCGCGATCCGCAAGGCGGCCTCCACGATTTCCGCGGGGCTTAGCGAAGTGTGGGCCAGTAAAGCCCGCGCGGCGGCCAGAGCGCACGGCCCGCCGCTGCCGATCGCCAGGATGCCGTCGGTCGGCTCGATAACGTCGCCGTTGCCGCCCAGGATCAGGCTGCACTCGGCGTCCGCCACGGCCAGCAGGCTCTCCAGTCGCCGCAACGCCCGATCAGTCCGCCATTCCTTGGCCAGTTCTATCGCGGCCCGGCGGGTGCTGCCTTTGTATTCGTCGAGCTTGCCCTCGAACCGCTCCAGCAAGGCGAAGGCGTCGGCCGCTGAGCCGGCGAACCCCGCCAGCACGCGGTCCTTGTGCAGTCGCCGCACCTTGACGGCGTCCGCCTTCAGGACGTTCTCACCCAAGGTCACCTGCCCATCGCCGCCCATGGCGACCCGCCCGTCGCGTCGGACGCTGAGGATGGTTGTGGAACGAATACAATGCCTCGAAACGCTCATGCGGCGACCCTCTTTTCAACGCGGGGATTCCACGCGCGCCAGCGGCGCGATTGTGTCGCACATCCGTGGATCTGACAAGGCATCGGGAGGGTGATGGGCCGACGACCGGACCGGCCGGTCGACTACTCCGCCCAGGCCGGCTAGGATGAATTGCGCCGCGGCGGACGGTCACCGCAGCCTGCGTGCCGCCCCCATGTCCGGCGCGGGAGGTTCCTGCCCGTGAAGCTCGCTCAAGTCGTGGTGGTCGAGGATGAAACCCCTATTCGCGAAGGCATTGCCGCGGCCCTCCAGGCGGCAGGCTATGAGGCGATTGCGGCGGGCGACGGCGAGGCGGGTCTGGCCGCCGCTCGCCGATCCGGCGTCGACCTCGTGCTTCTCGACCTCATGCTGCCGAAGATGGATGGCATGGATGTGCTCCGCCAGCTTCGCCGGACGCATCCGACCCTGCCGGTCATTATTCTGACCGCGCGGGGCGAGGAAGATGACCGCGTGGCCGGCCTCCGGGCCGGGGCGGATGATTATGTCGTCAAGCCTTTCTCCGCCCGCGAACTGATCGCCCGAGTGGAGGCCGTCCTGCGGCGAAGCCCGGAGCGGCCGCTCGGCGTGCGGCGAGCGACGGTCGGGGGGATTTCGATCGACCTGGAGCGGCGCGAGGTCAGTTCGGCCGGGCGCGAGAGCCAGATGCTCTCGGAGACCGAGTCCGCCATTGTCGCCCATCTGGCCGCGAATCCGGGGCGGGCGATCAGTCGGGAGGAGTTGCTCAGCCGCCTGTGGGGGTTGAACACGGGCGGGGTGGAGACGCGGACGGTGGATATGCATGTGGCCCGGCTCCGGGCCAAGTTGGCCGCCGCCGGCGAGGATCCGGAATCGCCGTTCGTGGTCACGGTTCGAGGTCGCGGCTATATGTTGGGGTCGAAAGTGCGGGTCGAGTCGGTGGGCGGCGAGCCCCCAGCGGGCAGGTCGCCATGACTACGCCGGCCCGAACTCGGCGTCTGGCCCTTCTGGCGCTCACGGCCACCTGCGGCTTGGTGCTCGGCGGGCTGACCTGGGCAACCCGCCTGGCGATCCGACTGGAACGTCTCGAGGACCAGGCGGCGCGGGAGAGATCGCTCGACGAATCGCGGGCGTTGGCCCTGGCCAAGCTCGACGCGCTCATCGAACCCGTGTTGGGACGGGAAACAGCCCGTCCTTACGAATACTTTCGACCACTGTATAAACCGTTGGGGGCGGTTTTCGAGGCGACCGGCGAGGACGCTAGCGGCGCCGTGCTGCTCCCCTCGCCGTTGCGGAGACTGCGGGGCCCGGACTGGCTGCTGCTCCATTTTCAGGCGTCGGAATACGGGGACACCCAGCGTTGGAGCTCCCCGCAAGTTGAAGAACCTGATCTGGCCTTCGCTGTTCCGGTTTACTGCATCCCCGCGGCGGACAGAACCCGACATGCCACGCCCGAGCAGTGGCTGGCCGCCCTGGCTGAAAGGTATCGGCCGATCGAGCTGCTCCAGCGCCTGGAGCAGGCTTTGGGTGCCTCGGCTGCCGCCGCGGATGCGGCCACTCCGGCGGGTGATTCCAGCCGCACGGCGACGGAGTTCACCCGTCGGGGCGCTCGCCTGGTGCAGATGCAGCGCGAGGGGTATCCGGGCGACATCTGTTATCCGCAGACGGTGGCTTTTGAGAACCTGGACGCCTGGGGTCGCCCCGACGATCCGCCGCCGCCGGGGGATTGCGTGGAGGTCTCGGCCACTCCCATGAAGCCGATCTGGCTGGACCTGACGATGGACGGCCGTCGCCAACTGGCCTTCGTGCGGTCCGTCAGCGTGGAGACGAGCGATTTCTGCACGTTGCAGGGCGTGCTGATCGATTGGGACTTGCTTAAGAAGTCGCTGGAGGCTGAGGTGCGGGACTTGTTCCCGCAGGCCACCATCGTCCCGTTGCCCGTGGCCGGGCCGACTACGTTGCCCCACAGTCACGCCATGATGCAGACCATTCCGGCACGACTGGATCTGGGCCTGGTTGCGTCGTCGGAGGGCGATGCCCGCCTCTCCCTGGGACTGCGGCTCGGCCTGGTGGTCGCGTGGAGCACGACGTTGCTGGCCTTGGCCGCCATTGCCTACGGGATGATGAAGTACCTGGCCGACACGGAGCGGCGAATTCGCTTTGTCGCCGCCGTGACGCATGAGTTGCGGACGCCGCTGACCTCCTTCCAGCTCTACGCCGATCTGCTCCGGGACATGCCCCGGGAGGACCCGGAGCAGCGGCGGCGTTACGCGGACATGTTGCAGACCGAGGCCCGCCGGTTGGGTCGGCTGGTGGAAAACGTCCTGGCTTATTCGCGAATCGGCGATGCCCGGCCCGCGATTCGGTTGCAAGTCGTGTCCCCCGGCGAGCTTCTGGAGCAAATCCGCAGGACTACGGCCGACGGCCCCTGCGTGGCCGCGGGCAAGACCCTGGTGGTGGAGAACCATTGCCCGCCTGATCTGGTGTTCCGAACCGACGCCGACATGATTGCCCAGATACTGCTCAACCTGATCGAGAACGCCTGCAAGTACAGTGGAGCGGCGGCGGATCCGCGAGTCTGGCTGATTGCGCGGACGGAAGGCCGGCACCTGACATTCGAGGTGGATGACGACGGGCCCGGCGTCGCCGCGGACGAGCGGCGGTCGGTGTTTCACCCCTTTCGCCGCGGTCGGGGCAAGAACGTCCAGGGGGCCGGCGGGTTGGGGCTGGGTCTGGCCCTTTCTCGATACTGGGCCTCATGCCTGGGCGGACAGATTTCCGTCCGCCGCAGCCCTCGGAACGGCACTCGTTATACGAGTTTCGTATTGGCCGTCCCCTTGAACGACGGCCGGTGAGCCGGGGCGTTCCGGCAGATTGAGGTTGCGAACCGCCGGCCTACTGACGCGTTGCATAACCCCACAGATACGTGCCACAGCGGAACGCCCCCAAGGGCAGGTTGATCAGGGCTCGCGCCGCTTTCCACAGGCGGCCGGGCGATCCGCGGCCGTGCGTCGCGATGCGGTGCTCGAACCCGCGGTAGTCGAAAGTGTCGCGCCGCCAGAAGTCCTGGTATTCGAGGTGGTCGGAGGAGAGGCGAATTCGCCCGAAACCCGCCCGCCGCAGGAGCTCCCCCAGCGTTCTCGGCGTGAAGTAGTTCAGGTGCCCGGGCGGTTCGTTATAGGCGAACCGCGAGACGCCCAACCGGATGGTCAGCGCGGCATAGTTGGGAACGTGGACGTAGAGCACGCCGCCGGGCCGCAACAGGCGGGCCAGCTCGACGGCCTCTTCCCGCGGGCGGCGGAGGTGCTCGAAGACATCCTGGGCGTAGATCGCGTCGAAGCGGCCGTCCGGCCACCGCTGCGCGCGGATCGTGCCGACATGCAGCGGAAAGCCCCGCCGCGACTGCAACGCGCGGATCCATTCTCCCACATCAAGGGCCTCGACCTGCCATCCTTCTTCGAGAGCGACCTGGCCGACCAACGCGGGTCCGCAGCCGTACTCGAGCAGCCTTCCGCGTCCGCCGCAGAGCCTGGCCATTTTGCGAAGACGGGTGCGCCAAACCCGGCGGTCGCAAGCGGTGAACCATGTTTCGTAGAAGGCTGTCTTGTCCAGGTGTCCCCCGACGGCGTAGGCCAGTTCACCTTGGCCATTGTAGCCCGCCAGCAGCGCGGCTTCGGACGGCTGCGGATTGACGAACACCATTCCGCAATCACGGCAGCGGACTAGCCGCCAGCCACTGATCCCTCGCTCCGGGGCGTGCCGCGGCCCGTCGCAGACCGGGCAATTCGCGGCCGCCAGATCGCCGACGGCCGCGGAATGGCGATGCTGGGTCTCGGGCACAACGGGAGCCATGGAATAAGCCTTACCGCCGAATCGGCAATCCGACCGTGCCGCTTGAGGGACATCCGCTCGGTGCCACCGCGGTGTTCCTACGGCCGCGAGAGCCGGCGGGCCCGGCCCCGGCCGGCCTGTGAGCGGCCGTCGCATTCCGGCGATGGGTCCGGAAGCGGATCAGGCCCCGAGGATCCAGTTCTTGATGTCCTGATAGGTGACCAGAAGGAAGACCGCGGCGATCAGGGCGATGCCGATCAAGTTGGTCGCGATTTGCGTCTTGATGCTGACTGGCTCTCCCCGGATTTTTTCCATGAGCAGGAAGAGGAACAGGCCGCCGTCGACGATCGGCATCGGCAGGAAATTGATGACCGCCAGGTTGGCGGAGATCAAAGCCAGGAACCAGAGCAGGTTGACCACTCCTGAGTCGGCGGCGGCACTGCCCAGTCGCAGAATGCCCACCGGCCCGCTGACGTTGTTCAGCCCGACCTGACGGGTGAAGATCATGTGACGGATGGACTGAATGGTCATCAGCGTGGCGTCATAGGCCTGACGAAAACCGACGCCGGCGGCCACGATAGGGTTGCGAATCGGGTGCCGTTCCTTCATGGGATAGCAGACGAACGAAGCCGCGTAACGGACCCGCATCAACCAGGGGTCGGTGTTGTCGGCTGTGACCGCGAACTCCGCCGTTCGTTTCTCGCCTTCGTAGGTGACGTATTCGACGGAGACGGTTTTCCCGATGCTGGCCCGGAGCAGCCCCTCAATCGCACGCCAGTCGGGCAGGGCGATTTCCTGCTTGTTGCCCGGTGCGACCTCAACGGGGAAGGACGACTGGCCCGCGATGCGGACAATCCGGGCGTCCGGCGGAAGGTTGATCGCGGCGGTGATGCAGAGGGGGACGGAGAGGCTTGTTGTGCGGAGTTCGTCGGCGACGCGATAGGAGATCTCCACCACCTGACCGGCGTGCGTTCGGAAGAGTTCGCTCAGCTCCGACCACTCGCGAACCGGCCGGCCGTTGACCGCGATGATCGCCGCGCCCCGCGGTATGCCGGCGGCGGCGGCGGGCGTCGGGCGGTCACCGTAGCGGGCGATGACGTCAGCCACCACGAGGTGGTCTTCGTTCATGCAGCGGAGGTCGGCTTCGACCTTCGCGGGCGGCGCGCCAAGCAAGGCCCATTCCGGCTTGGGGATAAACGGTCGCAGGGCATAAACATCGACCGTTTCCAGCATCCGCCGCCAGGCGGGGCCGTCCGGAGCCGCGGCAAACCGGGCCCGCAACGCCGCCCGGTCGGAATCCGTCAGCGAGGCTTCGGCTTGCAGAAGCTGGTCGAGGTGCTGTCGGGCGGCGGGCAGATCGGCCAGGGCGGCCGCGATCAGCGATTCTCGGTGGCGGCTGCAAAAGGAAACCGCCGCCGCCGACAGATCATCCCGCGGCGTTCGAGGGCGGCGAACCTCGATGGTCAGCTCCTTCCGGGGGTTCTCCGCGATGATCTGCCGCAGTTCCGCGTAAGTCGGGTAGGCCTGCCCTTCGATGCGGGTGATGATGTCGCCGGGCAGGACGCCGGCCCTGGCGAACGACTTGTCGGCCCAGGGCCGCAGCACGGTCATCCGCGGAACCAGGCCAAGCAGGTCACCGCTGGCTTCGTCCGTCGGCGCATAGGAAAGCGGGGCCCAGAGTGCCCGCACCTTGACCAGTTGGCGGGAAGACTCCACCTCCGGATCGGATTTGAACAGAACCTCCTCGCTGAGCGCGGAGGCGTCCTTGGGGCGATCCACGGCGATTTCCACGGGCGCCCCGCGGGCGGCGACGACGGCCCGCATGAAAGGGGCGAGGGTTTTATACTCGCGGAGCGTTCCATCGACCATGATCCCCGCCAGCCGATCGGCGGGCCGGAGTTCATCGTCCGCGGCCGTCGCGTTCGGGGTGAGCGAGGCCACCATCACCCGCAGGTTCATCGGCGGGGCAATGCCCACCTGACGGAGCTGCTTCTCCTGCTTGAATTCGGGGAGGACGCGGGGCGAAGGCGTGACCAGCTTGCCGTCCCGTTCGACTTGCAGTTCCAGCGTTTCGTTCGGGTCGGACAGCATGATCCGGTTGCTCAATTCCGGGAACGAGCGGATGGCCGAACCGTTGATGGCGAGGATTCGGTCGCCGGTCTGGAGGCCGGCCCGAGCGGCGGGGGTATTGTCGCCGACGTCCCCGACGATCGCCGGCATCTCCAGCCGACCGACCATGACGACCACGGCAAAAGCCACGGCGGCAAACAGGAGGTTCATGATCACGCCGCCGGAAACGATGATCATGCGGGCGCCGATGGACTTGCCGGAGAAGGAGTCCGGGTCGTTCTTGACCTTCAGTTCCCCGGACTTGTCCACGACGAAGTCCTCCTGCCCTAGCATCTTCACATATCCGCCGAGCGGCAGGATGTTGAATCCGTAGCGGGTGCCGCCGTAGGTGAAGCCGAACAGCTCCTTGCCGAAGCCGATGCAAAACTTCTCCACTCGGACCTTGGCCCATTTGGCCGTGAGGAAGTGGCCCAGTTCATGCACGAAGATGACCAGCGAGAATCCGATGATCAGCAGGAGGATCGACCACAGATTCGCCAGCCAGCCGGGGCCTTCCGTCTGGGCCAGCAGGGCCGGCAGGCAGCCCATCATCACACCGTGCAGCATTGAAACACCTCTTGCCTGGCCCAGGCGTCCACTTCCATCAGCTTCGCCAGGCCGGGATGCGGGTCGAAAGAGTGCCGGTCCAGGCAGTCCTCGACCAGCGGAACGATATCCAGAAAACCGATACGGCCCCGGCGGAACAGATCCACGGCGGCCTCATTGGCGGCGTTCAGGGCAGCCCCGGCGGTCCCACCGAGATCCGCGGTTCGGTGTCCCAGCCGCAGTGCCGGGAAACGCTCCGGGTCGGGCGGCTCGAAGTGCATCCTCAGCAACCGGGAGAAATCCAGTCGGCCGGAAGACGCCGCCAGCCGCCGAGGGCAGGTCAGCGCGTATTGTATGGGAGTTCGCATATCCGGACAGCCCATCTGGGCCAAGACCGATCCATCGTGGAAGGCAACCATGGAATGGATGATCGACTCCGGGTGAATCACGACTTCAATGAGCTCGGGAGGCACGTCGAACAGCCAGCGGGCCTCCACGATTTCCAGGGCTTTGTTCATCATCGTGGCGGAGTCGATGGTGATTTTCGGACCCATGCTCCACGTCGGATGCCGCATGGCGTCGACGACCGTGGCGGATTTCATCTGTTCGACCGTCCAGGTTCGGAAAGGGCCTCCGGAAGCGGTCAGGAACAGCCTCTCGATTTCGTCGTGCCGCCCCGAGTGGAGCGACTGAAAAATGGCGGAATGCTCGCTGTCCACCGGTATCAGCCTGGCCCCGGAGGCGGCCGCGGCTTGCATGATCAACTCGCCCGCCACCACCAGCGATTCCTTGTTCGCCAGGCCGACGTCCAGCCCGCGACGAACGGCCGCCAGCGTGGCCGACAGCCCCGTGACGCCCACGATCGCCGAGAGCACGAAATCGCAGGGGGTTTCCTCGACCATGCGGACCAACGCTTCCGAGCCGGACCACACCTGCGTCCGGCAGCCGCTGTCGCTCAGGTGTTCCCGCAGCCGCTCGGCGGCCGCGGCGTCGGTCAGCACGGCGCGCGGCGGCCGGTGGCGTCGGATCTGACCGGCGAGGCATTCCCAGTTGGTGCCGGCGGCGAGACCGACGATCTCGAACTCACCGGGCAGGCGGTCCGCGACTTCCAGCGCGCTCTTCCCGATCGAGCCGGTTGAACCCAAAATGATGACCCGCTTGGGCATGTCCGTTCCAATGGCGACGCACCCGGCGCTTCGGAGCACCGGGCTTGAATGATAGACCTGAGACCCCAGCCGGGCAACGGCATCTCGCCCCGGCCGGGACCAACGAAATCGGGCCGGTGAAGATATAATTCGGCTGTTTGGGAGGCGATCCATGCGATACGACCTGATCGTCCACGGCGGAACCGTGGTGAATGCCGAGGGCAGCAGAAAAGCGGACGTGGCCATCCGCGGCGGAAAGATCGTCGCCGTGGCGCCGGGGCTTCGCCGCGAAGCCTTGCGGCCAGCCAGCAACGGTGCCTCGCCGCCGCCGCCGCAGTTCGTGGATGCCGCCGGGTGCTACGTGATCCCGGGAGGAGTCGACGTCCATGTGCATCTGGACCTGCCGTTCTGCGGCACCTTCTCTTCCGACGATTATGACTCCGGCACCCGGGCTGCGGCTCGGGGAGGGGTGACGACCGTGATTGACTTCGCCACCCCGACCGCCGGCGGATCGCTGGAGCAGGCCGTCGAAACCTGGCTGGCCAAGGCGGAAGGACTCGCCTGCGTGGATTACGCTTTTCACGTTTGCTTGACGGACTGGCCCCGACACCGGCACGAGCTGCGGCGGATGGTGAAACAGGGCATTCCCACGTTCAAGCAATTCATGATCTATGAGAAACAGGGATGGCGTGCTCGGGACGGTGAAATGTTCAGTGCTCTGGAGGCGTGCCACGACCTCGGGGCGATGCTGCTCGTTCACGCCGAGAGCGCCGATGTCCTGACCGAGTTGATCGCCCGCCGGCACAACCCTGTCGACATGCTGAAGTACGGCGCCCGGCTGCACGCGATGACCCGCCCCAACTTCGTCGAGGCCGAGGCGATTCAACGGGCAGTGACCTGGGCCAAGGCCACCGGCGGTCGGCTCTACATCGTGCATATGTCGACCGCCGAAGGCGCGGAGATCGTGGCCCAGGCCCGCCGGCAGGGTAGCGATCACATTCTGGCCGAGACGTGTCCGCAATACCTCGTGTTGGACGACTCCGTGTTCAATCGGCGCGACGGGCACCTCTTCGCCTGCTGCCCACAGGTGAAGAAGCCTGCCGATCAGGAACGGCTCTGGCGAGGCCTGCGGCAAGGCACCGTGGCGGTGGTGTCGACGGACACCTGTACGTTCACGATCGCGCAGAAGGCCATGTGGAAGGGCGATTGGACTCGAATCCCCATGGGACTGCCCGGTGTGGAGACGATGCTGCCGATCATCTTCACCCATGGAGTCCTGAGGAAACGGCTGAGTCTGACGCAGTTCGTGGACCGCTGTTGCACATCTCCGGCCCGCCTAATGGGGCTTGGGCACCGCAAGGGCCGGGTTCAGCCCGGCTTCGACGCCGATCTGGCCATCATCGACCCCGATCACCGTATTCGCGTGGATCATCGAAAGATGGAAACCAACGCGGATTGGTCGCCGTATCAGGGGATGGTGCTGGCGGGGTTCCCCCGCACCACGATATGCCGCGGGCAAGTCGTGGTTGATCATTACAAGTTCTGCGGAACCCGCGGCCAAGGCTGTTTCCTGCGGAGAGAGCTTCCTGCCGCAGTCTGACATCTCCTCCTGCCGCCGGTTGCGGCGTGGCCGTCCAACACGGCCATCGGCTTGGATTTGCTCGTCGGGAAGGCGGGTTACAAGCGAGCCGCCGCTTTATAGTGGCCGGACACGACGGGTAAGCTAGACTTAAAAGGGGTCGGCGCCGGCGATGGACTTTAGCGCGTCGGTGGGTGACCGCCGGGCTCCGCCGTGGCCGGCTCTTACCGGGTGGCTGGACGATGTTTGCCGAGTTGACCTGTCCTCTCTGTGGCGCGAGAAACGTCGTCGCCGCGAGGTTCTGTTCTCGCTGCGGACACAGCCTGGCGGAGCTGAGCGGATCGGGTGACACGGGCCTCGGGCGCGAAGCGGTCGCCGCCTCGTTTCCACTCCATGAGCGGATCACGCCGCCGCATCCCAGCCCCTTGCCAGCACCGCCGGAGTTCCAGCCCTTTGCCAACGCGCCGGATTTGTTCTTCCGTTGCGAGGCGACCTACGGAGGCCGGCCGCTGCTGGACACCGAGGGCCTGGCTGTCGTGCTGTTCAACGCCGGACACCCGATTCGCGAGGCCGTGATTCGACTCTGCGGTCGGGATTCGGCCCGGCGGCCGATCCTGGCCGTCGAGCGGATGGTGCCGGAGTTGCCGCGCGGAGGGAGTTGCTCGCTGGAAATCGCCTCGTACGAAATGCCGGGGCCGATCGACGATCTGGTCCTGGTCCTGTTGTCGTGCGAGCATCGCGAGTAGTGCAGGTTTGTCATTCCGCCTCGGCGGTAGAAAGGACAGATCCATGGGCTCAGGATTGATTATTCTTGGCGTTGCTGTTCTGCTGCTGATGGGGGTGCTGATTCTCAGCGGGCTGTTCACGGTCGAACAACAGACCCGCGGCATCGTCGAGCGATTCGGCCGCTTCCTCCGCACGGCCGGGCCGGGTCTGCACTGGCGGATTCCGGTGGTGGACCGCGTGGCCGGCCGGGTTACTCACCGCGTTCGCGAGCTGGAGATCAACGTCGAATCGAAGACCCGCGACGATGTCTTCGTGGATCTCAAGATCGCGGTGCAGTTCTTTGTGCGCGACGATGAAACCGCCGTCCTGGCCGCGCATTACAAGCTCATGAACCCTGCCCAGCAGATCAGTTCCTATGTCTTCGACACGGTCCGCGCGCTGGTGCCGGAAATGGCGGTGGACCACGTCTTCTCCGAAAAGGAGAAAATCGCTCAGGCCGTCAAGGACCGCCTACAGGACACCATGCAGCAATTCGGGTACACGATTCTGCAATCCCTGGTTAACGACATTCAGCCGGACAAAAAGGTCAAGGACGCCATGAACCAGGTTAACGCCAGTGCCCGGCTCAAGGAGGCCGCCCGAAACGAGGCGGAAGCCCGCAAGATCCGTACCATCGCCGAGGCGGAGGCGGAGGCCCGCGCCAAGGAGCTGCAAGGCGTCGGCATCGCCCGCCAGCGGCTGGCCATCGCCAACGGCCTCAAGGAATCGGTCGAAGCCTGCGCCGCGGCGGGCATCTCGCCCGAGGAAGCGACCAAGATGGTGCTCCTGACGCAGCACTACGACACGGTGACCGCGGTCGGTGCCCACAGCAAGTCCGTGGTGATGATGATCCCCTATACGCCGGACGGCATGTCCGCGGTGGGAGAGCAGATCATGCAGGCCCTGCTGACCACGACGGAAGTGAAGCGCCCGGAGGCGTCCGCGACTCTCCGGCCCAAGGGAAACCAGGCGTAGCGGTGCCGGCTCAGGGTTGGGCGTGGGCCGCCGCGGAAGTCGCCGCGGGCTGCTGCGGGGAATCGCCGCTCAGATTTTCTTTCGAGTGGTCCACCGCCGCGCGGACGATGTGCCGGGCGATGGCCCGCAGGGTTCGTTCTTCAAAAATGGGACCCTCGCCGGAGTTCCAGGGTTGCAGCCGGAAGACCGTCGGGGACGCGGAATCTTGACTGGGGCCGGCAGTCGAGGGAAGGCAGGTCAGTGTGCCCGGCAGCCTGCCCTTTTCCTCGGCCTGTAGCATGATCACGCGTCTTCCACAGGCAGTTTCGGTCTTCGAAACGGCCGCCCAATCGCCGCTTGCGGCCTCAGCCCATTCGCTGCGAATCCCCCGTTGTGACAGCAGGGCGTGGACGGTTCCCAGGAGCCGCGGTGCGATGTCGGGGTTCTCAAGGGCCACAAGAATCGAAGCGGCCAGGCTGTCTGCGGTCGTGACTCGCAGAAGGCAAGGCCGCCTTGGTTGAAGGGATTGCTCTCGACAACACTCGGGGGCGGACCAAGGTCGCCGGAACGCGGCATCGAGGATGTCCACGATCTCCAGGTCCGCGAAGGGGCGAATGGCGTAGTAGAACACGCGGTAGGTGCGATAGGCTGCTTCCCAGCGGCTGTCTTCGCCGGCCGCCACGATGACGCGGCTGCCGGGCGTCCTCGCGTTGATGTCCCCGACCAGGGCGGGGCCGGCGACGCCGAAGCCTTCGGCATCGATGACGAACACCGTATCCGTCCCGTCGCGGCGGGCGGCAGCCGGATTGGTGGGGCCGGTCAGCAGTTCGGTCAGGCGGTTTCGCGTGGTGACGATGGCCGTATGACACCCCAGGGAGTGGAGCAGGTCGGCCTGGCGAAGACCATCTTGAAAACCGGCGGTGACCAGAATCACCTGCCGCCGGATGCACAGAGGGAGTTCGCCGGCCAGATCGTTCGGCCGAATCCTCGCGATCCAGCCCTCTCCGCAGGGATCGTCAAAGACTGCGGAGGGGCACTCGCTCAAGGCCGTGTTGATCTCAATGACGGTGCCGGACAACGGTGCCGGCAAGGTACGCGGCGGGCGGCCTGCCACTTGCGCGGCGGCGAACGGGATGCCCTGCCAGACCAGGTCGCCCGGCCGGGGTAGACGGAGGGATTCGAGGGTGCTGCCGGTCAGGCGTGGCAGGACACAGCCGCTCATGGCCTCGCCGCCGGCCCCCAGGCGAAACCAGCATTCATCGAGGAACCAGGTGTCCTCCGCTTCGAACGTCCTTCGTCCAGGGCCGCGATCCATGACATCACTTACCGTAGGGAAGGGGATGCGGGCTCAGCGAACGAAGCTGGGTCGATGGACGGTCGAGTTCATCCGCTCCGGGATGGAGCGGCTTTTCGCCACGGAACCCGATCCCGTTCCGCTGATCCTCGAAGCCGATCGGCATCCTGGGAGGCAACCCGCGTGCCTCTGCTGAGCGTTGTCCCGTGTCGCGTGGCAGGCCCGCCGGCGATCCGCAGGATCGGGCCGTGTTTCGTTCGTGTACGATGCGGCCATACAGGCCGAACGGCCGGGTTGGTCCGGAGGATGGCTAGATCAGGTCGGCCTTGAGGCCATGCTTGCGCATCAAAGCGTGAAACTGGGTTCGCTGCATCTTGACGTGTTCGGCGGCGCGGCTGACGTTGCCTCCCGATTCGCGCAAGGCGTCGAGCAGAAACCGTCTTTCCAGGTCTTCGACAGCGGCCTCGCGGGCCTTCTGCTTGAATTCTCGAAACTCCTTCCAGGTCCGCGGCAGCTGAGAGACCTCGGCGAGAGGCCGACAACTGCGGATTTCCGGCGGCAGGTGGCGGGGTTCGATCCGATCCGCGTCGCACAGAATGGCCATTCGTTCCACGATGTTCCGCAGTTCGCGAACATTGCCCGGCCAGCGGTAGCTCTCCATCAGGGTCATGGCTTCGGGAGTGAAGCCGCGAATACCCACCTGGTTCTTGCGGCAAATCCGCTCGAGAAACACCATGGCCAACCGCGGAATGTCGCCGGTGCGTTCCCTCAGCGGGGCCAGATGAATCGGCACGACGTTCAGCCGGTAATAGAGATCTTCGCGGAAAGTCCCTTCCCTGGCCATGCTCATCAGGTCGCGGTTGGTGGCCGCCACCAGCCGGATGTCCACTTCACGCTCTGCCGTGTCGCCGACCTTACGGACCATGCGGGTCTCCAGGACCCGAAGCAGCTTGCTTTGAGTCTCCAGGCTGAGATTGGCGACTTCATCCAGGAACAGGGTGCCTCCGTCCGCGACCTCGAAAAGCCCTCGCTTCGTGGCCACTGCGCCCGTGAACGAGCCTTTCACATGGCCGAAGAGTTCGCTTTCCAGCAGGGATGGCGCCAAGGCGGTGCAATCGCAGGCCAACAGGGGCCGCTCTCTACGCAGGCTCAACCGGTGGATCGCCCGAACGACCATTTCCTTGCCGGTTCCGCTCTCGCCGCTGATGAGGACGGTCCCGTCTGTCGGGGCCACTCGCTTGATGAGGGCAAAGACGTTTTGCATGGCTCGGCTTTCGCCGATCATGCCCTCAAAGCCTTGCTGGAGTTCGAGTTCCTGTCTGAGGGCCGCGTTTTCGCGAATGAGCCGCGAACGCTCGCTCGCCTTCTTCAGCACCATCCGCAGTTCGCTGGGCGTAAATGGTTTGGCGAGGTAGTCCGCGGCGCCGAGCTTCATCGCCTCCACGGCGGTTTCGACGGTCGAATGGCCGGTGATGATGACCACTTCCGACGACACCGCGGCCTCACGAATCCGGCGAAGCACCTCCAGCCCGCCCATGTCCGGCATCATCAGGTCGAGGAAGATGACGTCGTAATGGCCGTTGATCGCGGCCGTCAGGCCGTGAGCCGAGCGATCGAAGGCATCGACCTCGTGTCCAGCCGGCACCAGGCAGCGTTTGATGCCGGCCCCGATCGCCGCCTCATCGTCGATGACGAGCACCCGCTGGCGAAGACAAAACTCGTCTTGATCTATGGTGCTGGCGGTGGGGTTCGGCTCGTCCATCGGTGGTTCCAGTCTGTCAATCGGCCCTGACAGTGGATGACTGGATGATACACCAGCGCGATGGGGTCTCGCCACTCATTTAATCGAGTTGTCTGCGGGCCGCGTCCTTCTTCCGGGTCGCAAATACCGGTTCCGGGTCCGTTTCCCGCGGTTTTCGCGGCCTTGACGGGAGTTGTCGTCTGGCCATAAGTGGAGACCAGGCTCCGTTTTGAGACATCGCAGATAGGATCCGTGGCAAGCCGATGAGAGTGGCACGGCCGTTGCTCAACGTGCCGGCAGTGGCTGTTCCCCTCGGCGCTCAGGAGGCCAGGGGCTGATGGGACCGCCGCAACTTAATCAGCATAAGGGAACAGACGTGATCGCCACGCACACAGACGCCCAGGTGGAAACGATTCTGGCCCGGTATCCCGAGGCTGGGCGGGACAGCCTGATTCCCATCCTCCAGGAAGTCCAGGAAGCCCTGGGTTACCTGTCGAAAGACGCCGTCGTGCAGATCGGCCGGCATCTGGACCTGCCGGCCAGCAAGATTTACGGCGTCGCGACTTTTTACAACCAGTTCCGCTTTCAGGCGACGGGACGGTTCCATATTCAGGTTTGCCGAGGAACGGCCTGCCACGTCAAGGGTTCCGCGGCGGTTCTGGAATTCATCAAGCGGGAATTGAAGATCGAGCCGGGCCAGACGACGCGGGACGGGCTGTTCAGCCTTGAAGTGGTTGCCTGCATCGGGGCTTGCGGCTTGGCGCCGGTGATCGCCATCAACGGTGAATTCCACGCCAACCTCGACACCGCGAAGACCGAGAAGATCCTCAAGTCCTATCGAAAGAAGGCTGCTGAAGATGTCCAAGACCAGGTTGCCTGAACACTCCGGCTGTGGCTGTTGCAACACCCACGAGGCCGCGAGAACCGCCACCGCAGCGGAGCCGTCGCCCTCCCCCTACGCCGGCTTGATTGCGGGTGTCCTGTCGGCCAGAGACCCTGACGGCTATGAGCAGGACCTGGCCTCGCTCCGGCGCGAGACCTTGGTGCGTCCCGCCATCCTGGTGGGTACCGGCACCTGCGGTCTGGGAGCGGGCGCACGCCAGACCGCAGAGGCGGTGAGGGAATATCTCCATGCGCGGCGAATCGACGCGGAGGTGGTGGAGGTCGGGTGCATTGGTCTATGCTCCGCGGAACCGATCGTCGATGTGCACTTGCCGGGCCGCTGTCGCGTCGCCTTTGGCGGGGTGACCCGCGACCGGGTGGACGGGCTGCTGGACGCGGTATTTTCCGGTCAGGTTCCGGGCGAGGGCGTGATCGGGCAACACCGCCAGGCCGGCGCGGAGCCGTGGCCCGGCGTGGGCTTTCTGGATGAACATCCGTTCTTTGCCCCTCAAACCCGCTGGGTCTTGGCGAATTGCGGCGTGATGGACCCCGGGCGGATCGAGGAATACGTCGCCCGTGGCGGCTACCAGGCCCTAGCCAAAGCCCTGCGGACGATGAACCCCGGCCTGGTGTGCGACGCCGTCGAGGCCAGCGGCCTGCGGGGCCGCGGCGGCGGTGGTTTTCCCACGGGCAAGAAATGGAAATTCGCTCGGGGCGTGGCCAGCGACCAGAAGTACCTAGTGTGCAATGCGGACGAAGGCGACCCCGGGGCGTTCATGGATCGGGCGGTGATCGAGGGCGACCCGCATCGCCTGCTGGAAGGCATGGCCATCGCCGCCTACGGGATCGGCGCGAGTAAGGCCTACATCTACATTCGCGCGGAGTATCCCCTCGCCATCGAACGGCTGAAGGTGGCGATCGCCCAGGCCAAAGATCACCATCTCCTCGGCCGGGACATCCTGGGGACGGATTTCAGTCTGGAGATCGTCATCAAGATGGGGGCCGGGGCCTTCGTCTGCGGTGAAGAGACCGCGCTGATCCACAGCATCGAGGGCAAGCGGGGCATGCCGCGGCCGCGGCCGCCTTTCCCGGCCGTCAAGGGCCTCTTCCAGCATCCCACGATCATCAACAACGTCGAGACTCTCGCCAACGTGCCGGCCATCATCGCCCGTGGACCCGAGTGGTTCAGCGCGGTGGGCACCGAATCCAGCAAAGGCACGAAGGTCTTTGCCTTGTCCGGCAAGGTTCAGCGGACCGGCCTTATTGAAGTGGCCATGGGCACGTCCATCCGTCAGATCATCTTCGACGTGGGCGGCGGCCCGCCCGCCGGCAAGGCCTACAAGGCCGCGCAGATCGGCGGTCCGTCCGGCGGTTGCATCCCGACCGAACATCTCGACATCCCCATCGACTACGAATCCCTGAAGACGGTCGGAGCGATGATGGGCTCCGGCGGTCTGGTGGTGATGGACGAGGACAACTGCATGGTCGATGTGGCCAAGTTTTTCATGGATTTCATTCAGCGGGAAAGCTGCGGCAAGTGCATCCCCTGTCGGGAGGGGACCCGCCGCCTGCTGGAAATCCTGGAGCGGATCACGCGGGGCCGCCGCAATGAGACCGGCAACGACGCCTTGGAGCGGTTCCGCGGCGTCGTGTACCTCCAGCGGCTCGCGGAGGTGATCCAGGACACCAGCCTGTGCGGCCTGGGCCAGACCGCTCCGAATCCGGTTCTGAGCACGCTGCGTTGGTTCCGGGAGGAATACGAGGCCCACATCTACGAGCGGCGGTGCCCGGCGGGCGTCTGCAAGGATCTGCTGACCTACTGGATCGACCCGGAGTTGTGCAAAGGCTGCACGCTCTGCACCAAGAAGTGCCCGGTGGATGCGATTCTGGGCACGGCCCGCAACCCGCATCACATCGTGCCGGAGCGGTGCATCGGCTGCGGCACCTGCGTGGAGGTGTGTCGGTTCGACGCGATCGAGGTGAAGTGAACTCACCGGCAGATCCGGATCTGCCGGCCCAGACGACGCGCCCGGCCTTTCCGGCCGCGGCCCGCAGAAGCGAGGGCGGTCTTCGATGATCACGATCGAAGTGAACAAACAGAAAGTGGAAGCCCAGCCGGGCGATACGCTACTCACGGCGATGCGGCGGGCGGGCGTCAATATTCCCACCCTGTGCCATATCGACGGGCTGGAGCCGACCGGGGCCTGCCGGCTCTGCGTCGTGGAGATTGAAGGGCAGCGAAACCTCATTCCAAGCTGCGCTTTTCCCGTCGCCGACGGCATGAAGATCCGCACGCATTCGCCCCGCGTCATGCGGGCCCGCAAGACGATCGTGGAACTGCTGCTCGCCGCTCATCCTGATGACTGTAACTACTGCGTCCGCAACGGCTGCTGCGAGTTGCAGGACCTGGCGGCCGAACTGGGCGTGCGGCAGCGGCGGTACGTCGGCGCCAAGAACGACTACCACGTGGACCTGTCCAGCCCGTCCATCGTCCGCGATCCCGCGAAGTGCATCCTTTGCGGCCGATGCGTCCGCGTCTGCGAGGAGATCCAGGGCGTCGCGGCGATCGACTTCGTCGCGCGCGGCAGTCGCACCCGGATCGGCACGGCCTTCGACGAGGGCCTGAACGTTTCGAGCTGCATCAATTGCGGGCAGTGCATCATGGTCTGCCCGACCGGCGCCCTCCGCGAACAGAGCCACGCCAAGAAGGTGGTGGAGGCGCTGCGGGATCCGGAGATGTACGTGGTGGTCCAGCACGCTCCGGCCGTGTCCGTGACGCTGGCGGAGGAATTCGCCTTTCCACCGGGAACGGACATCAACGGCTTGATGACGGCCGCGTTGCGCCGCCTGGGTTTCGATCGGGTGTTCGAGACCAGTTTCACGGCGGATCTGACGGTCATGGAGGAAGCCTCCGAGCTGGTGCAGCGGATCAAGAAGGGCGGGCCTCTGCCGCTGATGAGCAGTTGTTCGCCGGGCTGGATCAAATATGTGGAGCAGTGCTATCCGGAGTTTATTCCGAACCTGTCCACCTGCAAGAGTCCGCAGCAGATGCTGGGGGCTTTGATCAAGTCCGTCTTCGCCCAGCGCGAAGGGTTGGATCCGGCGAAGATCTTCAGCGTCGCCATCATGCCCTGCACGGCCAAGAAGTTCGAGAGCGAGCGGCCGGAGCTGACCCGCAATGGTCTCGCGGATGTCGATGCCGTGCTGACGACGCGGGAACTGGCCCGCTTGATCCGGCTCTATCACATCGACCTGCGGTCCTTGACGCCGGAGGAGGCGGACGCGCCCTTCGGGCGTCGCAGCACGGCGGGCAAGCTGTTCGGCGCGAGCGGTGGCGTGACCGAGGCGGCGTTGCGGACGGCCCATTTCCTGCTGACCGGCCGGGACGCGGAGCACCTCGAGTTCGAGGCCGTCCGCGGTTTCGAGGGCGTGAAGAAGACGACGGTCACGATTGGCGGCCTGACGCTGTCCCTGGCCGTCGTCAGCGGCCTGGACAACGCCCGCCGTCTCTTGGAGGAAGTCCGGGCCGGCCGCGAACACTTGCACTTCATCGAGGTGATGACCTGCCCCGGGGGGTGCGTCGCGGGCGGCGGGCAGGCGCTGGGGGCGGATCCGGAAGCCATCAAGGCCCGCATGGCCGCTCTCTACAAGTTGGATCAACAGGAAGCGGTGCGGGCGGCGCACCAGAACGAGGACATCCGGCGGCTGTACGAGGAGTACCTGGGGGAGCCGTTGAGCCGCGTGAGCCACGAGTTGTTGCACACCCACTACGAAAGCAGGGCTGTCCTGACCTGACGCGGCGGACGGCAAAGGCCGCGATCGGCGGCGCCGTGGAATGAGCGGGGCGGGTGTCGAGGAGTAATGCGGCGATGCAAAGCGCCATGACCATGGCTCTGGTGAAGACCATCAAGGAGCTGTGCCGCGTCTGCTACGCCTGCGTCCGCGAGTGCCCGGCCAAGGCCATCCGCATCTCCACCGGACAAGCCGAGGTCATCTCCCAGCGCTGCATCGGTTGCGGAAACTGCGTGCAGGTGTGCAGCCAGAATGCCAAGCAGGTGCTCTCCGCCGCGGAAGCGGTGGAAACGCTGCTCCAGACCTCGCCCCGGCCGTTTCGACTGGCGGCGATGGTCGCGCCGAGCTTCCCCAGCGAGTTTGCCGAGCTGACCCATACACAACTGGTGGGCATGATCCGCGCCTTGGGATTCGACGCGGTCCACGAGGTCGCTTTCGGCGCTGATCTGGTGGCCCGGGCTTACGCCGATCTGCTGGCCCGCTCCAATGGCCGGCATTTCATCGCCACCAATTGTCCGGCGATCGTGGCCTATGTGGAACGTTATCATCCGGAGCTGGTCGGGGCCTTGTCGCCGATCGTCTCCCCGATGATTGCGATGGCTCGCGTGCTTCGGCGGGCACACCGCCGGAGCGAGGCCGCCGGGCCGGCCGCGGCGGCGGATTTGAAGGTCGTGTTCATTGGCCCCTGCATCGCCAAGAAGGGCGAGGCGATGAGCGAAAACGTCCCGAACGACGTGGACGAGGCCCTGACCTTCACGGAGTTGCGAGGCCTCTTCGAAAGGCGGGGCCTTCGGCCGGAAAACGTGGTCCCGACCGATTTCGATCCTCCGCACGGCGGCGCCGGGTCGTTGTTTGCGATCTGCCGGGGACTGTTGCAGGCGGCGGACATCCACGAAGACCTGATGGCGGGTGAAGTGGTCAGCGCCGGCGGACGTGTGGAATTCGTCGAGGCCATCAAGGAGTTCAAGGCCGGCGATTTGGACGCGAAGCTGCTGGAGGTGCTGGCGTGCAGCGGGTGCATCATGGGGCCGGGCGTGACCAACAAGGCCCCGCTGTTCAGTCGCCGGTCCCGGGTGAGCCAGTATGTCCGGCAGCGGATGGCGGGTTTCGACCACGCCGCCTGGGAGAGGGATATCGCCGCCTGTGCGGATGTGGACCTGACCCGCGGCTACTCGCCGTGCGATCAGCGGCTGGCCGTGCCCAATACGGATGAGTTGCAGCGGATTCTGGCCCGCATGGGCAAGACCCGTCCGGAAGACGAGCTGAATTGCGGAGCGTGCGGGTACGACAGTTGCGTCGAGCACGCCATCGCCATCCACAAGGGCCTGGCCGAAACCGAGATGTGCCTGCCGCATACGATCGAGCAGTTGCGGACCACGGTGAATCAACTGGTGAGCACTCAAGAGGCGCTGATGCATTCCGAGCGTCTGGCCAGTATGGGGCAACTGGCGGCGGGCGTCGCCCATGAAGTGAACAACCCCTTGGGCGTTGTGTTGATGTACGCCCATATGCTCCTGGAGGAGTGCGAGAAGAACTCGCCGCTCCGCGAAGACCTGACCATGATCGCCGCCCAGGCGGACCGCTGCAAAAAGATCGTCGCGGGGTTGCTGAATTTCGCCAGGGAGAACAAAGTCCGTCGGCAGCGGAGCGACCTTCGGGAGATCGTCGCGCAGAGCTTGGAAACGGTGCGGGTGCCCCCGGAGGTCAAGGTCCAGGTCGTGCATGAGGGCGAGGACCATTTCGCCGAGCTGGACGCGGACCAGGTCATCCAGATGCTGACCAACCTGCTGACGAACGCGGTGGCGGCGATGCCCGACGGTGGGACGCTCACCGTCAGGACCGGCGGCGACTCCGCGCGGGCGCGGTTCGAGGTGATCGACACGGGCATAGGCATCCCGCCGGAAAACCTGAAGAGAATCTATGAGCCGTTCTTCACGACCAAGCCGATCGGAAAAGGCACCGGCCTGGGGTTGTCCGTGACGTACGGCATCGTGAAAATGCACCAGGGAGACATTCAGGTCGCGTCCAACGCCGACCCGCAAGCGGGGCCGACCGGCACCACCTTCACGGTGACGCTGCCGCGGAGAGCGGCGGCGGCGTAAGCATGTTCGGCTGACGGTGCCGGCGGGAACCGAGAGAAGGTGATCATCGTGACAACGACGAGCAAACCGACGGAGACCAAGACCATTCTGGTGGTGGATGATGACGTCGACTACCTCAGCCAGGTGGAGTCCCGCCTGCGGAGGGCAGGTTTCGCGGTATTGACGGCGGAAAGCCAGCACCAGGCCGAAGAGATTCTGGCCACCCATAAGCCCGACCTGGCGGTGGTGGATCTGATGCTCGAGCACACCGACAGCGGTATTTTTCTGAGTCATCACATCAAAAAGAAGGATCCCCGTATTCCCGTGATTCTGGTCACCGGCGTGACCGCCGAGACGGGGATGGAACTCGATGCCGCAACGGCCGAGGAGCGGTCCTGGGTGAAGGCCGACGTGCTGCTGGACAAGCCCATCCGCTTCGAGCAGCTCCTGCGCGAAATCGAGCGACTCCTGAAGGGCCATTGAGCATGGAGACCCTCCGCGTCCTGGTGGTCGATGACGAACCCGGCATGCGCCAGGGTGTGCAGCGGATTCTGAGCCGTCACACCGTCGCCGTGCACGATCTGGGCGTGGAGGTCGGCTTCGCGGTGGATCAGGCGGAAAACGGTCAGGAGGCCCTGGAGCGGATCCAGGAGAGTCCGCCCGACATCCTCCTCCTGGACCACAAGCTGCCCGGCATCTCGGGGCTGGAAGTCCTGGAGCGGCTGAGCGAAACAGGGGTCGCCAGCCGCATTCAGACGGTCATGATCACCGCGTATGCCTCGTTGGAGACCGCCGTGACCGCCATCAAGCGGGGCGCGTTTGATTTCCTGCCGAAACCGTTCACCCCCGACGACCTTCGAGCCGTCATCGACAAGATTTCCGAGAAGATCATCCTGGCCCGACAGGCCCGCAAGCTGGCCCGCGAGAAGCACCAGACCCGCTTTGAGTTCATCTCGGTGCTGGCCCATGAACTGAAGGCCCCCTTGGCTGCGGTGGAGGGCTATCTGACGAGCGTGAGGCAGCGGGCGGCCGGCGACGACCAGGCGGCCTACGACCATATGCTGGACCGCAGCCTGATCCGACTGGCGGGCATGCGCAAGATGATCATGGACCTGCTCGATCTGACGCGGATCGAGTCCGGCAAGAAGAAACGCGAATTGACGGAAATCGACCTGAAGCGGGCGGTGGACGAGTGCCTGGAGTCCTTTGCCGGCGAAGCCCGGAGTCGTCGCATCACCCTGCAAGCCGTCGTGTCCGACGGCCTGACCATGACGGCCGATCGCAGCGAATTCGACATCGTGCTGAACAACCTGGTCAGCAACGCGATCAAGTACAATCGGGATGGCGGGCGGGTGGAGGTGTCGGCTGAGCAGGACGGCGAGTTGATTCGCATTCGCGTTCGGGATACGGGGATTGGTCTCACCGCCGAGGAGGCCGGCCGTCTGTTTGGCGATTTCGTCCGCATCAAGAACGCACAGACCCGGAACATCCTGGGCAGCGGGCTGGGGCTTTCCATCGTAAAGAAGCTGGCCTTGGCTTACGGCGGGAATGTCGCGGTGGAAAGCAAGCCTGACGAAGGCAGCACCTTTACGGTTACGCTGCGGCGATGCGGCCCCCTGTCTGACAATGAGAACCAGCCTGGTTGAGGCTAGATTTGTATATCTCAAGAGTCTGCATATATAACTAACGCCCGACGGGGATGGCTAATGGCGCGGGATCCGAATAGAATGGCCGTCCTGTGGTAGGTTCCGCAGCGGGCAAGCGGCGGATGCGTCGCCGGCCGGGCCCAGCAACGCGGAATCGCCGCGGCTTTCCGCCGGCGTGGCATGGCCCAGCTTATTCTGATTCCCACTGCTCAGACCGTGTGGCGAGCTCAAGGCCGACTGGCCGGCGACACGGATTTGCCTCTGGACGAATACGGGCATCGGCAGGCGGTGGCCATGGCCGAATCCATTGCCCCTCTGCGGCCCACGGTCCTGCATTGCGGGGCCGAACGAACCGCCAAGCAAACGGCGACCATCATCGGGCATGATCTGAAGCTCAAGGTCAAGTCAGAAAAGGAATTACGGGAGCTGGACCTGGGGCTCTGGGAAGGCTTAACGCTGGAGGACTTGCGGGAGCGGTTCGGCAGGGTCTATCGCCAGTGGAGAGCGGACTTCTTCTCCGTGGAGCCGCCCGAGGGAGAATCCGCTGCGGACGCCGCCTCGCGGCTCTTCGCCGGAGTAGACCGAATCCTGCGTAAACACCAAAGCGAGCGGATCGGCTTGGTGCTTGGGCAATTCGCCTATGCCATCGTTCGGTGTCAGCGAGCGGACGGCTCATATGACTGCTTTTGGGATTACGTGGACGGCGAGGCGAACTGGCAATTCGTCGAACACCCCAGGGTGGAACTGCTCGAACCAAGGGCCGCGCCCGAGTCCCCTGAACCTTTGGAGTAACCCGAGCTTCGCCCGGGAGCATGGTCCGAGCCTGCGGCGTCGCCCTGGGACTGAGTTGCAGGCGACTGCTGATGGGCCTGGGCCGAAGCTCGGGGCTGGAAAACGCCGCGGAGCGGGTTCCGCCGCTGAGCCGGTGGGTTGGCGAAGCCGCTTGACCTGGCCGCGGAGAAGGCTACGCTTTGCCGGTGTGAAGGTTGTCGACATGAACACAAGGATCGGCCGCCATGGGAGAGGCCGCCCAAACCTGTATGGGAGCATGAATCATGACCGAACGCGTGCGTGAAATCCTGAGTTGGTATCGCAGCGAGAATCCCGGCGTGCTGACCAATCTGGCCCGCATGCTCAATCACGGTCGCCTCGCCGGAAGCGGCCGGATGGTGATCTACCCGGTGGATCAGGGTTGGGAGCACGGCCCGGCGCGGAGCTTCGGCCCGAACCCCGAAGGCTACGATCCGCACTACCATTTCAAGCTGGGCATCGAGGCGGGGCTGAACGCCTATGCGGCGCCCCTAGGCGCGTTGGAGGCTGGGGCGGCGGACTTTGCCGGCGAGATACCGCTGATCCTGAAGGCCAACAACCACGACTCGTTGATGGAAGAAAAGGACTCGTGGCAAGCGTTGACCGCCTCGGTCAAGGACGCCCTGCGGCTGGGCTGCTGCGGCGTGGGCATGACGATCTACCCCGGTTCGGGACTCCGCAAGGAGATGTATGAGAACGTGCGGGCGTACGCGGCCGAGGCCCGCGCCGCCGGTCTTGCGGTCATCGTCTGGAGTTACCCGCGGGGTACGCAACTGAGCAAGGAGGGCGAGACGGCGATTGATGTTGCCGGGTATGCCGCGCACATCGCCTGCCAGTTGGGCGCCCACATCGTCAAGGTGAAGCTGCCGACGGCCCACCTGGAGCAGGAGGCCGCCCGCAAGGTTTATGAAAAGGAGCGGATTCCGATCGGCACGCTCACCGAGCGGGTCCGGCATATCGTGCAGTGCGCGTTCAACGGCAAGCGGATCGTCATCTTCAGCGGCGGCGCGAAGAAGGACCGGGACGAGGATGTGTTCGAGGAGATCAAGGCGATCCGCGATGGCGGCGGTTTCGGCTCGATCATCGGCCGCAACACCTTCCAGCGGAAGCGAGCGGACGCCCTCAAGTTCCTCGACACGATCGTGAACATCCTGAAGTAGCCGCCGGCTCCGCCACGGCCGGAGGATTCCGCAAAAGCCGCCCAGGACCCGGAGATCTGCCGCATGCAGATCCTTCGGGTCCTGTTGTTCTTCGTTGCCGTGATTCAGACCTGCGGAGCAGGGCGGCGCAAGAAAAACGGGCATGCAAGCAGGGGCGGTCGGGGTAGCGGTTGTCCTGCCTGATGCCCGAATTATCCCAGGTGTCGGGCTGCCAAGCAGCCCGCTGTGTTCACGCTGGTTACATCGTCAATTTGCGTAGGAGGACATGAGTTCTTTGGGGTGGTTTTTTGTGTGTGGGCAGTTCGCAAGCCTTGCCAACTCGTTTGACCTGCGGGAAATCACGGGGTGTGTTGGCGTTAACAGTTCTTCAACGGAATTGTGTTACTTCCGTCGCTTGCTGATCTTGCGCTTCTCCTCCGACCTTCCACGGACGCGGGCCGTGGGGCGAAGGCGACGGGCCCGCTGTTCCCGCTTGGTCTGGCGAACCGGCTTGGCGGAGCGATCGACGGGAACGAGGATCAGTTGCCTGGCCGCCAGGTCGACCTGGGCGATTTGTACGTCGAGCAACTGCCCCATCCGGAACATCCGCCGGGAACGTTCCCCGATGACGCAGCCGGACCGGGTGTCGACTTCCCACCAATCGTCGCCGAGATTCTCGACGCGGACCAGGCCGTCCAGGAGGTAGGTTGGGTGCTGCACGAACAGGCCGAAGTTGGTGACGCCGGTGATGACTCCCCGGAACGATTCCCCGACCTGGCCGCTCAGCAACTGGAGCACCTTGAGTGTCTTGTACTCCTGCTCGGCACTCTCGGCCCGCCGCGAGACGTAGGAGAGCCGGCGGCTCAGGTCGCGGAGGGCTTTTTCGGTATCTCCCGCCGCGGCGACGCGGCGGCGGCGGGCCTTTCCGATGGGTGGAGGCGATCCCATCGTCTGCTCCAGGAGACGGTGGATGGTCAGGTCGGCGTATCGGCGGATCGGACTGGTGAAGTGAGCGTAGCACTCGCTGGCCAGCGCGAAATGGCCCACGTCCTCGGTGGAATACTCGGCGAGCTGCATCGACTTGAGCACGGCCAGATTGAGGGCATAGGATTCCGGGCGGTTTCGCACGCTTTCCAGCAGCTCCCGAAGGTCGGCGGCCGTCAGGGTACGGGGTGTCGGCACTCCGGACGCGCGGAGCAAACGGGCCAGCGACTCCAGCGATTCCTCATCCGGCTCCGGGTGGATACGGCGAATGAACGGGACACCGAGGCCGCGGAGGTGTCGCGCGACCGCTTCATTGGCTTCGATCATGAACATTTCAATGATCGTGTGGCTGAAGCTGGACTCCGCCCGGCCGGCGCTGATAGTTCGGCCCTCCGCATCGACCCGGACCTCCAGTTCCGGCAGATCCAGAACCACCATGCCCTCGGCCAGCCGCCGTTGCTGGATGACTCGTGCGAGCTTCTCCATCTCACCCAGGAGGCTCACGATGTCGGCGGACATGCCGCCGCGGCGGCCCTCCAGAATGGCCGACGCCTGTCGGTAGGTGAGGTGCCGGGTGGAACGGATGATGGTGTTGGCGATCCTGGTGCCAAGCACCCGCCCCGCGGTGTCGTAGCGGATGAAAACGGTCTTGCACAGCCGCGGCTCGCCTTCCTGAAGGCTACAGACACCGTTCGACAGCACCTCGGGCAGCATCGGAATCACGTGGTTCGGGAAATACACGCTGGTGCCCCGTTCGGCGGCGGCGTGATCCAAAGCTCCTCCCGCGGGGACGAAGACGGAGACATCGGCAATGTGGACACCCAGTTCCCACCGGGGTTCACCGTCCTCCGGCCGACTCCGCCGGCCCCGGCTGACCGGGCCGCCCGGCCCCCGACCATCTAGCCGACGCAGGGAAATCGCATCGTCATGGTCCCGGGCATCGTCCGGATCAATGGTGATGATCGTCAGATCGGTCAGGTCTTCGCGATCCGGCCAGGCGGTCGCTTCCTGGAAGCGGCTGACGGCCCCGTGGGCCTCCGCGAGGGCCTCTTCCGGCCACTCGGTGGGAAGCTCGTACTGGCGAATGATGCTGAGCAGGTCGATCCCAGCGTCACTCGACGCCCCGAGCCGCTCGACAATGGCGCCTTGGGCCGGTTTGCCTTCCGAGGGATAGCGGAAGATCTCCACCACGACCTGGTCCCCGGCCCGGGCCGCTTTCGCGGTCGCGTCGGCGATGAAGATGGGCGCATGGAGAACGTGTCCGTCCGGCTGCACGAACCAGACGCCGCCCTCCTCGCACAAACGACCCACGAAACGACTTTGGCCGCGGCGGATGATCTTCACGATCTGTCCGCCGAAGCTGGGTTTTCCGGCACGCTTCCCGCGGCGGACCACTCGGCAGAGGACTTTGTCGCCGGTGACGGCGTCGAGCGTGGAGCCTGGCGGGATAAATAGGTCGCCATGCACCGTCGGTTCGTCGGGAACGACGAAGCCGAAGCCGCGGGGGTTGCCCCGGAAGGTGCCGCTCACTTCCCCGCGGGGCTGGGGCAACATGACGGCATTGTTGGAGCCGAGCACGACGCGGCCCAGCCGCCGGAGGGCGTCGACCGCATCGTGAAAATCGCCCTGTTCGGCGGAGGCGATGCCCAGGGCGCGGGCCAGACGCTGCGGCCGCATGGGTTCGTACTCAGGGTTGTTGAGGAAACTGATGATTCGATCAAAAAAACGGGTGGGCATGGTTGCTTTCGCTATTGCCGCGGGAGACCGTCGCGGCGACGATGGGAAGGGTTGGAGAACGGTACGATCAGCAGGAGTTCCAGAATATGGATGATATCATAGCCTCCGCTCGGGAGCTTGGCAAGAAGATCGCGGCGCACCCGCGTTGTGTCGATTTCATGGCCGCCGCGCGGGCCGTGGCCGAGGACAAGGAGGCCCAAGCCATCCTGCGGGCTTATCAGGAGCAAACGGCCCGGCTTCAGCAACTCGAGGCCTCCGGTCGCCCCATCGAGCCGGCGGACAAGCACAAGCTGGAGGAGTGTCGAGTGGCGTTAGCGGGCAACGACAAGCTAAAGGCCCTGCTGCGATATCAGGCGAATTACCTGGAGATGATGAACCGGATCAACCAGGCCATGGACGAGGCGGTTTCCGCGCTCAGCGCAGGGGCGGCGTCGCCGTAAACTCGCCGTAACCGTATCGGGATCTGACGGGTCGTGGGCAACCTCCCAGGCGCCGAGCCGGCGGCGGGCCGGCTGCGGGAAGCGGCTCAACCCACGGCAATGGCGGCGGCGCGCGGCGAGCGGGCCGCCAGGGCCGCCTGCACGTGTTGTTCGATCACGGCCAGTTTGGCTTCCCAGGTTTCCTGGAGCATGGCTTCGTGGCGGGCGCGTCGCGCCCGTCCCGCGACGTCGGCTTTCGCTTCCAAAACCGCGGCTTCACAGGCCTCCACAAACGTCTCCGGCGTGTCGGCCACGCGGACCATGCGGTCGTATGAGGCCACCTCCGGCAGGGGGGTGGATACGACCGGCAGGCCCGCCGAGAGGTATTCCCGCAGCTTGATCGGGTTCACCGCCCTGGTCAGGTCATTCACCCGAAACGGGATGATCCCAATGTCCATGCCGCGGGCGTATTCCGGAAGCTTTTGGTAATGGCGTCGACCGAGCAGACGAACATTGGGAAACCGGTGGAGGCGGCCCACATCCGCCGCCGCCTCGCCGATCAGCACGATCGACCACTGCGGGCGTCGGCGAGCGACGGCCTCCAGCAAGTCGAGGTCGACCCAGTCCTGGATAAGTCCCCAGAAGCCGAGCACCGGCCGAGGCAACTCGCGGATTTCCAGAGGGATCGGGCCGGTCGACCGCAGAGCAGTGCGGAAGTGCTCGGCATCGACGCCGTGCGAGACCAGGGCCACCCGCGAATGGAGCGACCGCTTGGCCTCGAGCAGGGCCTGCGACGTGACGATGAGCAGATCGGCCCGCTCCGCCAGACGGCGTTCGGCGGCCAGCACCTGTTCAGCATCGTAGCCGACGAAGCGGCTGAACTCATCCACGCAGTAGTAGAGGCGGAGTTCCTCGTCGAAGCGGCCGCAGAGGTAGTCGACATCCGGGGCAAAGGACCAGAGTTGAGTCGGCCGCTCCGGCAGGTCGTTCAACACGGAGCGGATCTGCCGCACCAGCAGCTCGGCGTTCAGGGAAGCCACTGCGCGATTGCCGGGCAGAGGCACCACCAACGGGGTCACCACCGTGATGCTTTCCGCAACCTGACGCGGTCCCTGGATGATCTGGCGGATCTTTCCCACCATGGCCCCGGCATCCCTGGCCGACCATTGCGGCTTCCGCGAGGCGTGGTAATTCACCCAGATGACGTGGTTGTGTCGAGACAGCAGCTTCATCAGGTGATGCTTGCTGGTGGGGTCATAGAACCAGTTGCTGGCGATGCAGATGATGTTACGGTCCTGGATCATGGCGGTCCGGGTTCGGGTCGGCGGCGACTCGACCAGAGCGGCCCGCCGCCACCTTATCCCATACATCGACACATTCCCGGGCCACCTGTTGCCAATTGCGGCGGTTGTTTTCCAGGGCGATGCGGTCACGGTCCCAGACGCGGCCCAGCCCGCTCAGAATCGCCTCCGTCAACGCTTCGGCCAGTTCTGGCGGAGGGAGCGAGGGCACGAGCAGGCCGTGAGACGGATCGCGGATTTGTTCCCGGTTGCCCCCCACATCGACAGCGACGGCGGGGCACCCGCAAGCCAGGGCTTCCGTCAGGGCGTTGCACCAGCCTTCGGATCGGCTCGCCAGGACGAACAGGTCGGCGGCATTGAGCCAAAGGGCCACTTTTTCGGGCGGGAGGATCCCCGTCAGGATGACGTCGGCCCGGTCGAGCGAGCTTCGCTCGCGGTGGGTCACGACGAGTCGCTTTTGTTCCATCCGGCGTCGCAGGGCCTGCTCGAAGCGACGCTCTCCCGCCGAGCCCCCGATCAGCACGAGTCGCACATCGCCGCCACGGCGACGAACGTCGGACCAGATTTCAATCAGCCGGTCGAAGCCTTTGAGGAACTGTAGGTGTCCCACGGCAACGACGTACCTCGCCGCAAGGTCCAGTCCCAACGCCGCGCGGGCGTTCGGGTCGGGCGAATCCGGCTTCGAGGCGGTGCGGTGAAACCGGCCGGTGTCGATGCCATTGGGTATGACCCGCACGTTCAGGGATCGTCCCGCGACTTCCTCGGCCAGGCGCGCCAGAGAAACCGAGACGGCGATGATGGCCTCCGCCCCGACCAGCATGTCCCGGATCTGTCGGCGTTTCAGCGGATCCGCGAGTGCGCTGACCAGTTTGCCCCGCAACGTGCAGATGAAGGGCAATCGCCGCGATCGGGCCACTCGATAAGCTCCCACACCGTCCGGCCACTCGAAGTGGGCATCGATCAGGTCGATGGGTTCATGTCCCGCAGTGGCGGCGGCCAGGCCCGTCTCCAAAGCCCGCTGGTACCAGCGAGCGTCGAGGCTCTTGAGGACGCCGGGCAAGTAGAACATTCGCGGTCGCCACACGGGTGGGCAGTCGTCCGGGGCGGCGGTCAATGCCGCAGCGCCGCGGCCGAGGCCGGGAAACCACAGCACTGGGGCAACGACCCGCACGGGCCGCAACCGGTGGATCTCCGCCAGGCGACGATGAACGAAGATGCCTTGCGTCGGTCGATCGGGAGACGGGTAGCAGAGGGTCGTCGCGATCACGGTCATGAGGGGGCACGATACTTCCGACCGGAGAGGCCGTACAAGTCGAGGGGAACAAGATGAGTCCGTTGTCGCGGCCGTGGCGGCGTTGACGTGTAAACCTCCGTTTACAATTGCACAGCGTTCGGCTTGACGGGACGTTACGGCGGGAAGGCAAGCTCAGCGCTCATTTCGCTTTACAGGTTGTGCCGCTGCTTCTGTCGAGATTCGCGTCTCTTGGGCTGGAAAACCGCGAATTCCGCGGCGGCACGAACCTTGCTCCTGAGGGAACGGCAGAACACGCGGGTGTTCGACCCCTGTGCATCCTGGAGGGTCTGCATTTGCAGTCCAGGGCCGGCGCATTGCCTCGACGCGGGTTGGGGTTGTGGCGGCTGCCTGGACGACCGCGAGAACCCGCTCGGGAGAGCTGGGGCGTGAATTACAAGGTCCTGGTCTTGAGGGAGATGCAGTAATGAAGATGGCGACGCAACTGATGAAGCGGCTCATTCGGGACGAGACCGGCTCCAACGCGGTCGAATACGTCCTGATCCTTGCCTTGATTTCGCTTGTGATCGTGGTGGCGGCGACGACGCTGGGCACGACGCTGCGGGACAAGTTCCAGCAGGCCGCCACGGATCTCGGCAGTGGCACCTAGACCCCGTGATGCCGGATTGCGGCGGTACAAGACGGCGTTGAGGCCGAGTTGACGCCGCCTTCCGGGGCCTCGGCGCGGCCAGAACGCCTCCTCCGGAGTGAAGCGGAGAATCCATGCCCGCAGTGAGTTCTCACCATAGGATGCAGCACCGCCGCCGGGCCGCGGCGGCAAGTTACGTGCTCATTCTGCTGCCGGTGCTGTTTGGACTCACGGCGCTGACGGTCGACTTGGGTTATCTCTTCGTGACCAAGGCCGAGTTGCAGAGCGCCCTCGACAGTGCAGCCCTGGCCGCGGTCTCGGCCATTGCCGATGGTCCGACTGAGGCTCGGGCGCGGGCCCGGGCCTACATGGAGCGGAATCCGGTGTATCGCCGCATCGTTCCGCTCCAGGACGGTGATATCGAACTGGGCGGGTGGGATAAGACCACCCGCACCTTCACACCGTATAGCGGCGAAGACGAACGACAGGCCGACTCCGCCCGCGTCACGGGCCACCTCACCCGGGGACGCGGCACCGCGGTCGGCCTGTTCTTCGGCCCGGTGCTTGGCCGGCCAGCGGCGGACGTCACGGCCAAGGCCACGGCCCAGTTCGGCACCTCCCGCAACTGGGACGTATTCATTGTCCAGGACGTGTCCGGCTCGTTCAACGCGGACCTGGCCACGGCCCAACTGGCCCTGATCCACTTCGTGGAGTGCCTGCGGCACCACGCGGGGCCGTTGACACGCGTCGGGCTGGTGTCGTTCGAGGTGGATGCCGAGCTGATCTGGCCGCTCCAACCGGCGGCGGGTCCGGTGGAGGACGCGATCAACGACCTGCGGGGCTGCTGCATGGTGGCAGGCTGCTGCCCGCCCGGTGATCCACCCAATCCATGGTGTTCCGACTGGGCCTTTTGCCAGCCACCATGCCGCACCTGCTGGGGCACCAACATCGCCGCAGGGCTGGAGCTGGCCACGGCCTCCTTCCTGCCGCCGCTGGAGAACACCTACGGTCGGGCGATCGTGCTCTTTACCGACGGGATGCCGAACGTGGCGGTGGACGGCCAGCCGGGCGGTGAAGAGCAGGTGCCGATCGCTCAAGCTCGAACGATCGCGGCGGCCAATGCGGCCTTTGCCGCCGAGCCTTCGATTTCGATCTTCGTGGTGTATTACGGTCCGCCGTCGGGCGTTTCGGGTTTTCTGGAGCAGGTGGTGCGGGGCGAGGGGACTTACCACGGCACGCCGGACCCGTCGCAGTTTGACACGCTGCTGTGGCAGATCTGCGCCAGGATGCCCGGCGGCCTGCGCGAATAACACAACCGATTCCGCAGACGAAAGCATGGCGAACAGGAGACGCGGCTCGGAAGCAGGTCTGCGGGTCATTACGGAGCAACAAGCGGAGTATGCAGTTCTTCGAGCAAGCAACGGTGGAGCATCCCTGGCTCCTGGCCGCGTTGGTGATCCCCTATGTGGTCGGCCTGGCGGCGGCCGGTGTGGTTGATGTCGGCTGGCGAGTCGTTCCCAACCGGCTGATCGCGGCCCTCCTGGGGCTGGGGATCACCATCAGCGTCGTCCTGGGCGGCCGAGCCGGCTTCGAGCAGGCCTTGCTGGGAGGCCTGGTCGGCGGGGCCTTGCTGATCGTGCCGTTCGCCATGGGGGCGACGGGCGGTGGCGATGTCAAGCTCCTGGCGGCGCTGGGCACGGTGACCGGCCCGGTGCTGGTGCTGAAGGCCTTTCTGGTGATCCTGGCGATCGGCGTGGTGGTCAGCATGGTCAATATCCTTTATCGCCGCGCTGTTCGACAGACCTGGGTCAACATCCAGCTCGTGTATTTCCGGCTGCTGTCGCTGCATCGGCTGCTGACGACGGAGCCGGTCGAGACGCAGAAGGGCCGCGGCATCCTCCGGGACAACACGTTGCCGTTCGGAGCGGTCATCGCCCTGGGCGGCGAGCTGGTATTGGCCCTGCGATGTTGTGGAGTGCTGCTATGACGTCGATCCCGATCAGGCCGCGGGCGTTTCGATCGCCTGCACGCCGCGGGGGCGTGGCGGTGGAAATGGTGCTGATTCTGCCCATCCTGCTCATTTTGATCTTCGGGGCGATCGAGTTGGGCCGGATGCTGCAAGTCAAGCATCGCCTGGCGGTGGCGGCGCGGATCGGCGGTCGGCAGGCCTCGTTGCCGGGCGTGACCAATGACGAGGTGAACGCCCTCGTTCAGGCTCATCTGGATGGATACCTGCCGCCGGCCTACCAAATTGTTGTGCAGCCGCAGGGCCTGGAAAACGTCCCCGCGGGGACTCCCGTCTCGGTGAGCGTGAGCATTCCCTGGGCGGCAGTGGAATTGACCGGCTTCTTTCCCTTGCCTGCCGGTGCGACGCTTCAGGAGGCAAACACGTATCACAAGGAAACCGGCTGAGGCCTTGGCGAGGACGGTACCGATCGCAGCGAGTGGAGAAGGTCAGGCCGGCCGGATCGATCACAGAGGGCGTCATCGTGAGTACAAAGCTAAAGTCCTGGGCCTTTCTGGTGTTGGCCATTGGTTTCGCCGGGGCCACGCTCGTCCTGGCCACCCGGGTCAATCAAGGCAAGACGACCGACGTGCGTCAGGAGGTCGTCGTCGCCAAGGGAACCCTGCCTCGGGGCACGGTGCTGACGGTCGCGAACCTCGAGCTGGCCGCCTGTCCGCTGCCGGTGCCGCTGGAAGCGATGCGGAAGGTTGAGGAGGCATTGGGGCAGGTCCTGGTCCGTTCTCTCGAGGCCGGGCAGCCGGTGTTGTCGAGCGACGTGGCTCGACCCGGCACGACGGAAGCCATGCAGGCGCAATTGCGGAACGGGATGCGGTTGCTGACGGTGCATCCCGAAGAACCACGAAACCCACGCGAGAGCCTGCGGCCCGGCAACTATGTGGATATTGTGGCGGTTTTCGAGAAGGGACCGCAGACCCGCCGCTGGGAGTCGGAGATCGTGCTGCAACGAGTGCGGGTGGCGGGTGTGGGAGGTGGCGAGCCGAATCCGAAGACCGGCGGGGGCCGGTCCGACGCCGGTGTGGCCGTGACGCTTGAAATCCCCGCCGAGGAGGTCGAGATGTTGGCACGGGTGGCAGCCACGTCTCGGCTTCATCTGACCTTGCGTTCTGCGGACGACGACGCGTGGATATCGCCTCCCAGCAGGCCGGTTCCTCCGCCACCGCCGCCCGTGGCCGAACGGCCATCGGGCCCTCCTCCGGGCGCTCGGCAGTTGGTGCTGCGGTTCGGGGCGCGGCAGGAGGTTCGCTGGTATGTGGAGCATTTCGACGAACTGGGTCGACCGCGGTGGGTCGAGTGGAAGCCCGAGCCGGCGGGGATCGGTGGCGAGCAGGTCGCCAGGCCGGCCGCGGCTGTGTCGGCGGCCGCGATCTCGCCCGTTCCCTAGCTGACGCGTCTTGAGGGAGGAACACGGCATGGTTGATCGCCGGAAGCCGGTCTTGAATCCGGAGGTTTCGACGCCTTCGGGCGGGTCGCCGCTACGGGTGGCCATCGCCGATTCGAACGAAGCTCGGCGGGAGCAGGTGCGGGGGCTGTTGGCGTGCCTGCCGGACCTGGAGGTCATCGCCGAATCCACCACGGCCGACGTTCGCGAACTGCTCAACCTCGCCAGCCGGCCGGATAGCTGTCTGGTGGCGTTGGACGATGATCCCGCAGCCACCCTGGAAGTGATCGCCGACCTGACCGCGGCCGAGCCGTTACTGCCGGTTTTCGTCATTGGCAATGCCGGGGACCCGCGCCTGATCCATGAGGCGATGAAGGCCGGTGTGCGCGGGTTTCTGGGCTGGCCGATCGATCCGTGTGAACTGGCTGCCGCGCTGAACCGCGCGGGCCGGCTGGCCGCACGGAACGAGCGACGGGGGCGGATCATCGCCGTGTTGCCTGCCCAGGGCGGGTGTGGGGCCTCCACACTCGCCGTCAATCTCGGCGTGGGGTTCGCCGTGAACGGAAGCGGTCGGGCGGCGATCGTGGATCTGGTTCACAATTACGGCACGGTGGCGCTGCAACTCGACCTGCGGCCGACCTACAGCCTGGCCGACGTCTGCCACGGCGGAGACCATCTGGACCTGGCGATGCTCCGCTCGGCGCTGGCGAAGCATGCCAGCGGCGTCGAGGTGCTCGCCCAACCCGGCAACTTCACCCTGCTGGAACCGCCCGATGCCGAGCAGGCCCGCCGGATCCTGGTTTTACTGCGGGCCCTATTCGCCTACACCGTGGTGGACCTGCCGCGGGACTGGGACGATTCCGCGGTCGCGGCCCTGCGTTTGGCCGACGACGTGCTGTTGATCCTGGCGCCTTCGCTGACCGGCGTGGCCAATGCCCGCAAGGCGTTGCAGGCCCTGCGGTCGATCGGCGTCGAGGCCGGGCGAATCCGTTGCGTGCTCAACGGGCTGGGCCGCGGCGCGGCCATCGGTCCGGGGCAGGTGCGAGAGATACTCGGACACGATGTGGTCCTCACTCTGCCGGCGGACGCCAAGCGGGCCAGGCAGGCGACGGAGTCGGGGCGGCCTTTGGTGGCGGCCTCGCCGTCGGCCCCGCTGGCACGAAGCATCCTGAGCATGGCTCGCAGCCTGAACGGCGGAGAGCCGGTTGCCGGGGTCCGGCGGTTCGGCTGGTGGCAACGTCTGATGGGAGGTGGCTGAGGTGTCCATGTTCGTCACTCAGGAAAGCGGCCTCCGGGCCGAGCGGATCCAGTTGAATCAGCGCCGCAAGACGGAGCTGAAGGCGGCGGTCCACAATCGGCTGGTGGACATGTTGAACCTGGAGAAGAGCAGCCTCTCCCCGACCGAGCAGCTCCGGGCCGAAGTCCGCCGCCTGGTGCATCAGATCAGCGGCGAGATGGGCGTGTTGCTGAGCGACCTCGAGCGCGATCAATTCGCCGACGACGTGCTGGACGAGACCTTCGGTCTGGGCCCGCTGGAAGTCCTGCTCAAGGATCCGACCATCTCGGACATCCTGGTCAACGGACCCGAGCATGTTTATGTGGAGCGGCAGGGCGTCATCGAGAAGTCCGATGTTCGGTTCCGCGACGCCGCCCATCTGATGCACATCATCGACCGCATCGTCACGCGGGTGGGCCGAAGGGTGGACGAGTCGTCACCGATGGTCGACGCCCGGCTGCTGGACGGCTCCCGCGTGAACGTGATCATCCCGCCGCTGTCGCTGGACGGGCCGATGCTCTGCATTCGCCGGTTCGGCCGGTGCCCTCTGACCATCGCGAACCTGCTCGAGCTGGGCACGCTGACCGAGGAGATGGTGCAATTCCTTCAGGCGGCGGTCCGCAGCCGCCTCAACATCATCATCAGCGGCGGGACCGGCACCGGCAAGACGACTTTGTTGAACGTCCTGAGCGGGTTCGTGCCGGATACCGAGCGAATCATCACCATCGAGGACTCGGCGGAACTGCTCCTCCAGCAACGGCATGTGGTCCGCCTGGAGACCCGGCCGCCCAACGTGGAAGGCCGGGGCGAGATCACCCAGCGGGATCTGGTCCGTAACAGCCTGCGAATGCGGCCGGATCGCATCATCGTGGGCGAGGTCCGGGGCCGCGAGGCCTTGGACATGTTGCAGGCCATGAACACCGGGCACGAAGGTTCGCTGACCACCGTTCACGCCAACAGCCCGCGGGACGCCATCAGCCGCATCGAGATCATGGTGGCCATGGCCGGGCTGGACTTGCCGGTTCGGGCCGTGCGACAGCAGTTTGCCTCCGCCATCGACCTGATCATTCAGATTGGCCGCCTGCCGGGCGGCCGGCGAAGGCTGTTGTCGATCTCCGAGGTCACGGGCATGGAGGGCGATATTGTCGCCTTGCAGGACTTGTTCGTATTCCGGCAGGAAGGCGTCTCCGCGAACGGTCATGCGTACGGTGCCTTTGTGTCGGAGGGCCTGCGGCCGCGGTGCTACGATCGGTTGACCCGGACGGGGCACACGTTGCCGACCACGCTGTTCCAGAAGCGGGTTTTGCGGAGGATTGAGCCATGATCCCCGTCGTCTCGCCGGAGGTGTTGGTGGCGTTGACGGCCGCGGCCAGTCTGTCGCTGCTGCTGGTCTCGCTCCGCCTGCTGCGGCTGAGGAACAGCGACGAAATCCGTCGTCTCGAACAGCTCCGTGAGCAATCGACCGCGGTGGCCGAGGGCGGCCTGCTGTGCCGCACCGACGTCCTGAGCCAACTGCCGCTGGTGGACCGCCTGCTGCGTCGCGTCCCGCTGGTGCTCCGGCTGAAACGCATGCTGGATGTGTCCACGCTGCCGCTCGGGGCGGGCGACTTCATCGTGCTGATCGTCCTGGCTGCGGTTGCCGCCTTGCTGGCCGGCGTCTACGTCTTGGACAGTCCGCGGCTGGCCCTCCTGCTCGCCGCGTTGGCGGTCGGCGGGCCGTTCCTCTTCATCTACCACCTGCGCCAGAAGTGGGAGCGGCAGGTGGCCGAGCAACTGCCTGATGCGATTGAACTGATCACACGGGCCATGAGAGCCGGCCACTCCTTGCAGATGGGCCTAGCGCTGGTGGGGCGAGAGATGGGCGAGCCGATTCGCGGGCTGTTCAAGCGGGCCCACGATGAAATGGACCTGGGGCTGCGCATGGAGCGGTCTCTGAGCATGCTGGCCGAACGCGTCGGCAGTCAGGACATGCACATCTTCGTGACCGCCCTGCTCATCCATCGGGAGGTCGGCGGTGACCTGGCCGAGATGCTTGACCGACTGGCCTACGTCATTCGCGCCCGAAGCCGCCTGGCGGGGAAGATACGGGCCATGACGGCCGAAGGACGGTTCTCCGGCCTGGTGCTGAGCATCGCGCCGATGGTGGTGCTGGCGGTGCTGCTGTTGATCAATCCCGCTTACATCGGGGACTTCCTGAAGGAGCCGACGGGGCAGGCCCTGCTGGCGGCCGCTCTGCTGCTCCAGGTGGCCGGAGCGATCCTCATCAAGCGGATTGTCAGCTTTGCGATTTGAGCGGTGACGGCATGGATCATCTGGAGCTGGTGTTGGCGGTCAGCGGGGGGTTGGCCGTGGTCTGCGGCATACTGGCTTGGCGGGGACTGACCGGCCGGTCCGGCGGCGAGGCGGAGCGTCGGCTAAAGGCGCTGCGGGATCCGGCGGCGGGAGAGGAGACCGTGGGTGCGGGGACGGATGCCTTCCGGCTGGTCCGTGTGCTGCGTGACTCGCTGGTGCGTCTGGGGCGGCGGTCGGCCGCGGAAAAGGGCGAACTCCACCAGGAGACGAGCCTGACCGACAAGCTGGTGCAGGCCGGGTTCCGTCATCCCGCCGCGACCTCCCTCTTTCTGGCCGTCAAGATCGTCCTGCTCGTCGGGACCTATTCGGTGGCCGGCCTCTTGTGCTGGTGGGCAACCGGCCAGGCCCTGCAAGCAGTGACGGCCGCCTTGGCCCTGGCGGTGGCGGCGTTTTTCGCTCCGGACCTTTATCTGCGGTGGCGGCGGACCAGCCGACAGCGGGCCTTGGAGAGGGAACTGCCCGATGTGCTGGACCTGCTGGTGGTCTGCACCCAGGCGGGGCTGGGCCTCGATGCCGCGATCGACCGGGTGGCCGAGGCGACGGCGGCCTCCTGCCCGAACATCAGCGGCGAATTGCGGATCATGAATCTGGAAGCACAGATCGGCCGTCCGCGGGCGGAGGTGTTGCGGCAGTTCGCTCGCCGAACCGGCATCGAAGCGACGCGGTCCCTGGCGGCGATCCTGATTCAATCGGACCGCTTCGGCACGAGCATCGCCCAGGCTTTGAACGCCAACGCCGATGCCTTGCGGGTCAAGCGGCGGCTGCGGGCCGAGGAAGCGGCCGGCCGGGCAGCCATCCAGATGTTGTTTCCGCTGGTTTTCTGCATCTTTCCAGCGATTTTCGTGGTCCTGGCCGGCCCGGCGGTGCTGCGACTGTGTCAGACCCTCCTGCCCAGCCTCTTGGGCGCGACTCCGATTCGCTGAACCCAGGCCCCGGGGACCCTCACGCGTCCGGACGAAGCAGACCCAGCTTGCGAATCTTGTTGTAGAGCGCGACACGGCTGATGCCCAGCGCGGCGGCCACGCTCGTGCGGCAGTTGTTGTGCTTGCGAAGCTCCTGGAGGATGGTCTCACGCTCCACCTGCTCCAGGCGCTCCTTCAGCCCGCGGCCCCAGGTGAGGAAACGGTGCTGTGCGGCGGCGATCTCCGGCGGCAGGTCTCGCAGGGTGATCCAGCGGCCACTGGAGAAGATCACCGCGTTCTTCACCACGTTTTCCACTTCGCGGACGTTGCCCGGCCAGGCATAACGCCGCATCTGCCGAAGGGCGGCGGACTCGAACCCGTGGATTTCCTTGCCCACCTGGGCGGCATAGCGTCTCAAGAACGCATTGGCCAGTTGCTCGATGTCACCGGGCCGCTCGGCCAGGGGCGGCAGCACAAAGCCCACGACGGCGACGCGGTAGTACAGGTCGGGGCGAAACGCACCGATGCGCATGAGATCCTGGAGATCGGCGTTGGTGGCGGCGAGGAACCGCACGTTGGCGGTGAGCGTTCGCGTGCTGCCCACCCGCTCGTAGGTGCGGTTCTGCAATAGGCGGAGCAGCTTGGCCTGCAAGGGCGGGGTGAGGGCGTCGATTTCGTCAAAGAAGAGCGTTCCGCCTTCCGCCGCTTCGACCTTGCCGGTGGTTCGCCCGGCAGCTCCGGTGAATGATCCCCGCTCGTGCCCGAATAGCTCGCTCTCGAGCAGGGTGGGTGCCAGGGCGGCGCAACTGACCTCCACAAAAGGCCCCGTCCCCCGGCGCGACGCGCGATGGATCAGGGAAGCCAGAAGGTTCTTGCCGGAGCCGGTCGGGCCCCGCAGCAAAATCGGTTCGTCGGTCCGAGCGGCGGCCTGGATAGCCTGCAACTGCCGTCTCATGGCGGGATCGGCCGTGACGAAGCAGTCAAACACCGGGTTCAGTTCCTCCGCGGCCGACCAGACGCGATCCGGAGAAGCAGTCAGCGCCAGTAGTCTGCGGAGAGTCAGCACCGCGTCCCGGCGGTCTTCCGCCCGAAGCCCGAGACAATCGTCAAGCCCCGCCCGCATGGCGGCGACGATCGCGGGGATGACCGGCTGTTTGTACACGCCGACGATACGGCGTCCGGGCGCCATTTGGCGGCATCGCTGAATCAGCGTCGGCAGAGCGTCGGTGTCGCACGCTTGCAAATCCAAGAAGAGGAGGGCGGGCTCAGATGTCCGCGGTTGCCGAGGCGGTTCGGCGTGGCCGGGTGCGAGATCCCAGGCTACATCGATTTGCGAAAGCAACTCGACCAACTCCGGCGGGGCCGCCGAGCCGTCGGTGACGATCAGGGCCAGGCACGAGGGCGAGGGAACCGCTGGGGACGGGGACTCTCCGACCCGCGGCGGTGCGACGGAGTCGACCGTGCCCTCAGACTTCCTTCCCGCTCCCGGCCGAATGCTGGGATAGCCTTCGTGCACAGGAGATCACCCGCTCGGAGTTCGGCCGGCCGCGAGGCCATGCGCCTCGGCGAGCGCGGTCCGGCGGCGTCCTCCGGGCCACTGATTGCCAGCACCATCCGTGGGAAGTCTGGGGTCCCCTGGCCAGGTCGATCCGTCTCCATAATCACTACCACAGGAATCATGCGTCGGCAACGGCTGATCGGCGCAATACGCCCGGAAAAACGTGGTGTGCCGAGGCGGCGACACATAGGTCCGCTAATCGTCCTGATCTGGCGGGTGGACAACGCTGTCCGATAACTTTCACTGGTAGTCCTCGCCCCGGCGGCAGTTTCTGCCTTTCAAAACAAGTCTACCATTGACTCAAGCACACGAGTTCTTATAATGCGTGCTGGTGCGGACTCGCGAGGCCGGCGGCGTTGAGCCTTTTGCCCACGGGCAATATTCTCGGCGGTTCGCAACCGAGTGGCGAGAGAATCCAGCCCAGCGGGGGGCCTTTCGATCATGACCCGATATCGAGCGGTCGGATCCGACGCCGGTTGAGCCTGTCGCCGGTCTGCGTCAGCAGGCCGGGCCGGCGGAGGATCGCCGCGGATTCGTCCGGAGGAAGGAGCGGAAGCCATGTCCCATACGCGGAGATTTTATACTTGCGTCTTTATTGTGCTGGGTAGTTTGCTGATTCGGGCCGCCGCCGGGCAGGCCCAGGATCCGCCGATGACCCAGGAGGAGAAGGACGCCCTGTACGGCCACCCGGACTCCCAGAACGATTGGACCCAGTGCTACGGGGACGCCGCGAACCTGCTGTACCCGTTCACCGGCCCGGATCCTCAGTGGATCCAGACTATGCCGCCCAACGACGATCAGAGCAGCGATGAGATCGTTCTTCCGTTTACGTTCCCGCTGTTCGGAGAGGCGCACACGAGTTGCTGGATCAACAACAACGGCAACATCTCCTTCGGCGGCCCGGTCGGCACGTTCAATCCGCTGGGTTTCCCCGCCGCGGGATTCCCGATGGTCGCGGCGTTCTGGGCGGACGTTGACACCCGCCGGCAGGATGACGAGCACGGCACCGGCCTGGTCTGGCATCGGTTCCTGGACAGCAATGGCGATGGTTCGGACGACACGCTGGTCGTGACCTGGGATAACGTCGGCTACTACTTCCGGCGACTCAACAAGCTGAACACCTTCCAGATCGCCATTTCGGATGGCTCCAATCCGCTCATGGGCTTGGGAAACACCGTCTGTTTCAGCTACGACAACATGTGCTGGACGACGGGAATGGCCACGCCCGGAAACAACCTCAACGGTTTTGGTGGCGATGGCGCCACGGTGGGTGTGAACCGCGGGGACGGCGCCAATTACTGGCAGATCGGCCGGTTTAACGCCGCCGGGTTGGCTTACGACGGTCCGGAGGGCGATCCCGACGGGGTCGACTACCTGGACGGCGGCCGCTTCTGTTACAACACCGGGGCGGATCTATGCCCGGTGGCCCAGGGCTTTCCGGCGGGCGATGAAGTGACCATCACCGCTCCGGCGTCTTGGGATCTGGTCCTGTCGTTCGTCAGCCCGCTGCCGGGCGCTGTCGTGGCCGTCTCCGTGAACGACGTGAATGGCGCTCAGGCGGCGGGGCTGCTGGTCAACAACGTGCCGGGCGAAACCGCCACAGTTACGCTGTCCTGGGACGCGGAGTGTGCCGATCAGGGCGACTATCGGTTGGAATTCGCCGCAGTGATTGAAGGCGGCAGCTCCCGTTGCGTGACCGAGGCCGAGCTGGTCATTCATGTGGTGTGCACGCTGCCTCCGACGCCCGGCACGGCCGACCGCGTGCAGTACAGCCACAAGGCGGATCTGTTTGTCTGGCCCTATGTCGTCATACGCTGGGATAACCGGGGCACGCCGCAAACCGCGGATGACGTTGTGTCGCAGGATGTCTTCATCTCTGTGACCAACGACAGCGTGACCGCCAAGCGGCTGAAGATGATTTTCGTGGACGCGGGCGATTGC
>Ga0129299_1000099_pt1 | contig 45671 bp, 42 predicted proteins | sample ConPoolayeCmetaG_FD_94477 | JGI IMG/M metagenome (GOLD analysis project Ga0129299, IMG submission 94477) | Hot spring microbial mat communities from California, USA to study Microbial Dark Matter (Phase II) - Cone Pool mat layer C metaG ...
GAGGACGATCAACGCCGGTAGCGCATCGGCAGATGGCTGGGAGTGAGGTTTTTGTACTCAGCGGGGAATGTCCGAAGGGTCCTGCTTAGAGGTGTGCCCCCAAGGAGATTCGAACTCCTGTTTCGGCCTTGAAAGGGCCACGTCCTAGTCCTCTAGACGATGGGGGCAGACGCGGGGGATTTTACCTCACACCCGCGATCTGTCAAAAATGGACGAACCTCACAGCTCAGGCCGCCGCGCGTGCCAGCCGGTCGCCTGCTGATATACGTGCGCCAACTGAAGCACCGTCATCTCCTCCGGCGCGACAAGCTGCAGCCCGACCGGCAGTCCGTCGTCCGTGAATCCGCACGGCACAGAGAGAGCCGGCAGGGCGCTCAGGCTGAAGGGGTACGTGAAGCGCACCAGCACCCGCGAGGCCGCCGCATTCTCAATGCCGGCGATCTCCGGCGCCGGCACAGGCGAGGCAGGAGTCACCAGCACATCTACCCGCTCCCGGAACAGCTCACGCAGAGCCTGCCGCCACTCGCGGCCAGCCTGCCGCGCCAGCGCGTAATCCACGGCGCTGTGCTTCAGCGCCGCTTCGAGCCGCTCACGCACGTCGGCGCCAAAGCGGTGCGGTTCATTAGCCAGCCGCTCCCGATGGAAGGCCGCCGCCTCGGCCCCGCTCAACAGCCGGGCCAGCGGGAACAGCTCAGCAGTCATGGGCAGGCTGATCTCCACGATCTCCATTCCCAGATCGGCCAGCCGCTCGACGGCGGCCCGTACCGCCGCCGCCACCTGATAGTTCGTCTCCAGCCAGAAGAAGTCGTCCTGCGGCACGCCGACCCGCAGACGGGCCGGCGGTCTTTCCAGCCCCTGCGTATAGCTGATGCCCCGCCTGTCCAGCACGTCGAGCATCAGGGCCACGTCCTGAGCCGTGTGAGCCATCGGCCCGACGGTATCCAGCGACCACGCCATTGGCACGACGCCCTGCGTGCTGATATGCCCCTTGCCCGGCCTGAGGCCTGTCAGCCCGCACAATGCCGCCGGCACCCGCACCGACCCGCCCGTATCCGTCCCCAGCGCGGCAGGACACAACCACGCCGCGACCGCCGCCCCAGACCCGCCGCTTGAGCCGCCGGGACTGCACTCCAGATTCCACGGGTTGCGGGCCGGCCCGTAATGGGGGTTGACGGTCGTGACGCCAATGGCAAATTCGTGCAGATGGGTCTTGCCGATGATGATTGCCCCGGCGCCGCGCAGGCGGCGTATCACGTCGGCATCGTCTGCGGCGGTATAGCCGCGCATGAAGTCACTGCCCGCCGTCGTGCGGACACCAGCCACGTCAATCAGGTCTTTGACGCCCACTGGGACACCATGCAGAGGCCCCCACTCACTGCCGCGCTGAAGGGCCTCGGCGGCATGGACAGCCTCCCGCAGGGCGCTCTCGCCCAGCACAGTCAGGAAGGCGTTCAGGCGGGGGTTCAGGCGCTCAATGCGCTCAAGGCAGACTTCCATCAGCTTGACAGGTGAGAGTTGCCCGCGCCTGATGAGAGCGGCAATCGGGGCCAGCGTCAGGCGGGTGATTTCGAACTCGTCCATCCGATCAGACCTTTCTATGGGGATGTCAGGCGGTTTCTATTGTATCCCATGCCATCTTGACTTGCCCCCTTTTCTGCCCCACAATATTGAATGACTCAGCACATCCTGCAATATTGGGGTGTGAAGCACGCCCTGCCAATCTTGACCGGTCCCCCTTGCCCTTAACAGCACCTCCTATCGAGAATAGCTCCCGGAGGGTTGAAATGCCGCGTCCAAGATTCTTATCCTTGATGCTGATCTTTCTGCTCCTATCCGCCCTAGCCTGCGCCGCGCCGGGCCTCCCCTCCCCTACGCCGACCCCCGATCTTCCCGGCATTCTGGCGGCCATGAAACCGGTGGCAAGCGGGAAGGGCGTGCCGGAGGCAACTGCATTTGATCCCAACCGCCCCGCCCCACACCGCTTTGTGATCCTAAGCCCGTCCGGTGCTCCGCATGAATGGAATGAGTCCATCCTGCCCGAATGGCTCCCCTCTTCGGTGGCCGAAACTGAGCTGGTTGTGATAGTCGGGCCGGAGCGGGAAATCGTACTCGACACCCAATCGTATATCGGCGGGCCGCCTATCACCCGCTACCGTTTTGAGGCAGATGTTGAGGTGCGCGAGGCACACAGCGGGAACATCCTTTGGATGACCACCCTGCGCGGCGCCGATCCCGGCCCCTTTCCAGAGTGGGCGCCTGTAGAGATGACCCGCTTGGAAGGCGACCGCGTGAGCTATGCCCTATTGGTAGATTTTCTCTGCCCGCGCATCTTGCCTGCATGTTCTTACGCCATTCTGCAAGGACACACGAACGTGGTGAACAGCGTGGCCTTTTCGCCGGATGGGACACTGCTGGCCTCAGGGTCAGAGGACAACACGGTACGGCTGTGGCGGGCGGCGGACGGCGCCTTGCTGTACACACTGGAGGGGCACACCGGCTGGATAACCAGCGTGGCCTTCTCGCCGGATGGGACACTGTTGGCCTCAGCATCAGGGGACGGCACGGTGAGAGTGTGGCAGGTCTCGAACGGCGCCCTCTTGAGAACGCTGGAACACGGCGCCGCCGTTGTGTTGGATACAGCCTTCTCGCCGGACGGCACACTGCTGGCCTCGGCAGGAGACGGCTTCGGGGTGTACCTCTGGCAAGTTGCCGACGGTGCTTTTCTCACCTCCCTAAGCACGCCGGGGACAAGCTGGTATAATGCGCTGAGTGTGGCCTTCTCACCTGACGGGGCGGCCTTGGCCGCAGGGTTAGAGGACGGCACGGTAGAGCTGTGGCAAGCGGCAAGTGGCACTTTACTGCACACGCTGGAGGAGCACACCAGCGGGGTGTGGAGTGTAGCCTTCTCGCCGGATGGGACACTGCTGGCCTCAGGGTCAGACGATGGCGCAGTGGTGCTGTGGCAAGTGACGGATGGCACCTTGCTGAGCATTCTGGCGAGCCACCCTGCCGGCGTCACAAGCACGGCCTTCAGCCCCGACGGGGAAACACTGGCCTACGGCCTGTTTGACGGCACTATATCGTTGCGGCAAGTCACCGACGGCTCCTTGTCGCGGAAGCTGTTGCAAATGGCCCCCGTGCGGGATATGGCTTTCTCACCGGATGGAACCATACTGGCCACAGCGGGATCGCGGGATAACTCCGTACGGCTGTGGGGTCTAGGGGAAAAGCCCATATCACTGCCGGCGCCTCCCCCGATGGCGCCCACCCTTGCTGCTGCAAACGCTCTTCCGACCCAGCCTGCGGCCACACCCGCCTTACCCATCGCCACTCCCACCCTCGCGCCCGTCCCGCCTACTGCTACATCCGCCCTGCCGTTTGGCGGAACCCCGTCCGGCCAAATCGGCATGCCGGTGCGGTGCGGCAGTCTGTTCGAGGTCTCCGTAGCAGGTCCCCCTCGCTTCGCCGAGACGATCTACGATGAGCGAGCGCAGGGCATCTTCCTCATCGTCGAACTCCAGATCACCAACCTCACAGGCGCAACATACGACACGCTGTGGGAGGAGGACTACGAGGTGCTCGGTTCTGTGAACGGGCGGGAAATGCGCTTCCCAGCCTCGTTTGGTGCATCCTTTGACCTATACTGGGACAACCAAGACAGGCCAAACTTCATCTTCTTCACCGACGATGTCCCAGCCGGCGCTCCCTCTACGACAATGGTCGCCTTTGATGTCGATCCCAGCGGAACAGGCTGGACGCTCTTGTTCCACCCGGACACTTGGGACGGCAGTTCGGATTGCAGTGTCGCTATTCTTCTGCGGTAGCGGCCAGAAGCGAGAGGTCAAATTTAACGGCTTCAGCCTGTTGACCTCTCCCAGCCCAGCCGAGGGGGGAGCAGTTGACACACTCCCCCCTCCCCCATTATAATCTAGGCAACAATCGAGAAACTGATCTTCGGGGCAGGGTGAAATCCCCGATCGGCGGTATAGCCCGCTACCCGCGATGCTCAGGCATCCGGTGGACACCGGTGAGATTCCGGGGCCGACCGTTATAGTCGGGATGGGAGAAGATCGTCCGGCACAGGCCCGGCCTGTGCGGCTCATGGTGCGTTGGCGCCCCGAAGTCGAACCATCGGCTTCGGGGTTTTATTGTAAGGCAGTCTGCCGGCGTGCCTGTCTTCTGCCTGCCTGCCCCCCATTCTAGGTAGGCGTCCATGCAGATCGATCTAGCTCAAGCTGTCAAACAACCCTCTACGATGCCCGCCGCCGCAGGCCGGCCCTTGACGGCGGCACGCTGGATACGCCGTCTGTTGCCCGTGCTGACCTTTGCGCTCTTTCTCGCGGGCTGGGAATTGCTGGTACGGCTGGGTAACTACCCCGCCTTCATCCTGCCCTCACCGGGGCGTGTGGCCTCCCGGTTTGTGACGGTTGCGCTGGATGGGAGTCTATGGCATCATCTGGCTGTCACGCTGGCTGAGGTGCTGGGCGGGCTGGCGCTGGGTGTGTCTGTGGCGGCGGTGCTGGGCTACGCGCTGGCCAAGTCCGTGACCATTGAACGGGCGCTCTCGCCGTATCTGGTGGCCTCACAGGCCATCCCCATTGTCGCCATTGCGCCCCTGCTGGTGATCTGGTTCGGGACGGGGCTGACCAGCAAGATACTGATCAGTGCCTTGATCGTGTTCTTCCCGATCCTTGTCAACACCATCGCAGGCATCCGGGGCGTCCCTGCTGATCTGCGCTGTCTGATGCGCTCTCTGCAAGCCAGCCCATGGCAGACCTTCACCAAGCTCGATGTGCCTGCCGCCCTGCCGGTTCTGATGGCCGGCCTGAAGGTCGGTGCAACGCTCTCGGTCATCGGCGCGGTAGTCGGCGAGATGGCCGGCGCCGATGCGGGCTTGGGCTTCATGATCAACCTGGCGGACGGGCAGTACGACACCGCCCGTGTATTCGTCGGTGTCTTCATGCTGATCGTGCTGGCGCTGGCGCTCTATGGGGCGGTGAGCCTGGCTGAGCGCCGTCTGCTGGCATGGCGGAAGCAGTAAGACACCATTCATCAACATCTTACGACCGGTCACAGGAATCTCTCATGTACCCCTTCCAGAACCGCAAGTTGTGGGCGCTGACCTTCGCCCACTTCACCGTAGATTTGTTTGCCGGCTCCGTTCCCCTTGTGCTGGCTGTGCAGGCCGCCCCCCTTTCGCTGACTCAGCCGCAGGTCGGGTTGATCGCGCTGGCCTTCAGCCTCGCTACCTCGCTGGCTCAGCCGCTGTTCGGCCTGCTCGCCGACCGGAAGCATGCCCCTCTGCTGGCCTTTGCCGGTGTCATGTGGCAGGCCGTCTTCATCGGGCTGTCCGGTTTTGCCGGGCGCTTCGAGACCCTGCTGGCGCTGGTAGCGGTAGGCGGACTCGGCTCGGCGGCCTTTCATCCGCCCGGAGCGGGCAGTGTGCCGCGCGTCTCCCCCAGCCGGCAGAGGGGCGCCTCGATGGCCCTCTTTCTGCTGGGCGGCAACGGCGGCTATGCCCTTGGGCCGCTGATCGCCGGCCTGTTCTTCAACCGGCTCGGCCCGACCGGCACCCTGCCCCTGACGCTGGGCGCAGTGGCCGTCTCGCCTGTGCTGTTCATCCTGCTCAACCGCCTGCGGCATCTGTTTGACGCCCCGCTGGAAGCGTCCGCCGCCCCCGCCCAGCCTGAGACAGGTCAAGGCAAAACCAATGGGAGCGGCATCTCAGCGGCTGGCATCGCCTCGCTGGGACTGCTGATCATGTTCCGGGCATGGACCAGCCAGAGCCTGAGCACCTACCTGCCGCAGTATTTCGTACAGGAGGGGATGGACGTGCTTTACGCCGGTCAGGTTTCAACGGCCCTCCTGCTGGCCGCCGCGCTGGGCGGATTCGTGGCCGGCAGTCTGTCTGACCGGCTTGGCAGGCATCGGGTCATCATCGTCAGCCTTCTGCTGGCCGCCCCGCTGGCCTTCGTGCTGATGCGCGTCAGCGGGGTGTGGATTTTCGTGGCGGCGGTTGCGCTGGGGTTCTGCCTGAACGCCTCCCTGCCGCTGACGCTCCTGATCGGGCAGGAGATCGTCCCCGACCGCCCCGGCATCATGACCGGCCTGACGCTCGGCTTTACCTTCGTGGCGGGGGGGCTGGGGACGCTCGTAACAGGCATTGTGGCTGAGCAGGCAGGGCTGAGAACGGTCTTAAGCTGGTTGCCGCTCCTGCCGCTGGTGGCTGAAGTGGCGGCCCTTGCCCTAGCCGGCGTGCACAACAGACGAGTCCACATCACCGAGGCCGCACCGGGGGTCTAAAGAGAACACATTGCTGGATATGTATGGAGGTTATTCTATGCGCTGTTCCCCTCTGCTCAAGTTGATCCTTCCCGTTCTTCTCATTGCGCTGAGCGTGACAGCCTGCGGGGGCGCCGGCCCTGCCGCCGTGCCGGGCCAGCCGGTGGACGTCCGCTTGTCGCTGGGCTACATCCCGAACGTGCAGTTTGCCCCCTACTACGTCGGGATTGATCGGGGTTTCTTTGCCGCCCAAGGCCTCAACGTGACCATCGAGCATCGCCAGGAAACCGACGGCGCCAAGCTGGTCGCTACCGGCGAAATCCCGTTTGCCGTCATCAGCGGCGAGCAGGTCCTGCTGGGCCGCCAGCAGGGACTGCCGCTGGTGTATGTCTTCGAATGGTTTCAGCACTACCCGGTCGGGATTGCCTCCCGGCAGGAGTTAGGGATCACCACCCCTGCCGATCTGGCCGGCCACAGCGTCGGGACGCCGGTTAAGGAGGGCGCCAGCTACATCGGGCTGGAGGCTCTGCTGGCCTCTGCCGGCCTGACGGATGCCGACATCAACCTGCAAACCACCGGCTATGCGCAGGTGGACACGCTGGCCAGCGGCACGGTAGATGCCGTCGTGATCTACGTCAACAACGAGCCGGTCCAGCTCGAAGCGCAGGGCATCCCCATCAACCTGATCCGCGTGTCGGACTATACCGATCTGGTCAGCAACGGGCTGGTCACCAGCGAGCAGACGCTCGCCCGCAACCCGGCGCTGGTCCGGGCAATGGTGGTCGCACTGGCCGAAAGTCTCCAGTACACCATCGAACATCCCGACGAGGCATTCGAGATCAGCAAGCGCTTCGTCGAAGGGCTGGGCGGCGACCCCGACACGGAGGCCGTCCAGCGCGAAATCCTCGACCGCTCCATCGAGCTGTGGCGGGCGGATCGGGTCGGCCTGAGCAACATGGCTTCATGGGAGCAGATGCAGGCCGTCCTGCTCGATATGGGCCTGCTGGAACAGCCCCTAGACTTGGAAGAAGTATTCACCAATGAATTCGTACCCTGACATCATGGCCCCTGCGGCGCTCGGCACACTGGCCGCCCGCCATATTTCGCACGTCTACCAGACGGACAGCGGCCCTCTGCCGGCCCTGCATGAGGTCAGCTTTGAGCTGGATCGCAACGAGTTTGTGTGCCTGATCGGCCCGTCCGGCTGTGGCAAAAGCACCCTTCTGCACATCCTGGCCGGTCTGCTCACGCCGACCAGCGGGGTGGTTACGCTCAACGGCGAGGCCATTGACGGGCCGAAGCGCCGAATCGGGTATGTGTTTCAACAGGCCAACCTGATGCCCTGGCGGACGGTGCTGGATAACATCGCCCTGCCGCTGGAACTGGCCGGCGTCAGCCGGCGCGAACGGGAGTCAGCCGCCCGCGAACTGATCGGGCTGGTGGGGCTGGAAGGCTTCGAGGAAGCCTACCCTGCCGGCCTGTCCGGCGGGATGGCCCAGCGGGTCGCCATCGCCCGCGCCCTGATCGCTCAGCCGGAGGTGCTTCTGCTGGATGAGCCGTTCGGGGCGCTGGATGCCCTGACGCGCGACCAGTTGGGCGAGGAGTTACTGCGCATCTGGCAGGCACGCCACAGCACGGTGCTGATGGTCACCCACAGCATCAGCGAGGCCATCCTGCTGGCCGACCACATTCTGGTCATGAGTCCCCGCCCCGGCCACATCGAGGCTGTCTTTGAGGTAGCCCTGCCCCGTCCGCGCACGCTGGCCATGCTCCACAGCCCGTATGCCGGCTCGCTGGCCGGCGCGATCCGGGCCGCCATACGGGCCAGATAGGCAGACCGCGCGGGGAGCGAAGGGGAAGTGCAAAGGAGGATTCATCCGGGCTTGGGTTGTTGACGACATCTCCGATCTCGCGTATAATTCAAAACCAGAGGGCGGTTAGCTCAGTAGGCTAGAGCGCGTCGTTGACATCGACGAGGTCATAGGTTCGAGCCCTGTACCGCCCACTGGATGAGTCAGCGCCGACTGGTAGCAGAACAGGTCGGCGCTTTGTTTTTCACCCTGAGAAACGACTTCCTTGCTTGGAAGGAGGGGTTGTGAGAGTTCTCGTCACCGGCGGGGCCGGTTATATCGGTTCAGCGACGGCGGCCTACCTGCTGGCCGCCGGCCATGAGGTGATCGTGTATGACAGCCTGATACGCGGCTTTCGTGCCGCCGTGCCGGAGGGGGCGGTCTTTGTGCAGGGCGACATAGGCGACCCCGCCGCCTTGTCAGCCGCCTTCAAGGCATACCGCCCGGAGGCCGTCATGCACTTTGCCGCCTTCATTGAGGCAGGCGAATCCATGACCAGGCCGGGCATGTTCTTCCGCAACAACGTTGCCCATTCGCTCAACCTGCTGGAGGTGATGATCGAAAACGGCGTCAAGCGGATCGTGTTTTCCTCCTCAGCGGCGGTCTACGCCAGCAAGGACGCCCCCCTCGAAGAGGAAGACCCGCTCGGCCCCAGCAGTGCCTACGGCGAGACCAAGCTGATGATCGAACGGATGCTGTACTGGTATCATCAGGTTCATCAGGTGCGCTACTGCGCGTTACGGTATTTCAATGCCTGCGGGGCCATGCTCGATCAGAACGGCCAGCCGTTGCGCGGCGAGGCGCACCGCCCCGAATCGCACTTGATCCCGCTGATGCTTCAGGTCCCGCTGGGTCAGCGCGAGGCGCTCTACCTGTTTGGCACAGACTACCCCACGCCGGACGGAACATGCATCCGGGACTATATCCACATCGAGGACCTCGCCTCTGCCCATGTGCTGGCGCTCGACGCGCTGGACGAGCGCGAAGTTATGATCTATAACGTGGGCAACGGACGCGGCTACAGCAACCGCGAGGTGATCGAGACGGGGCGGGCTGTCACAGGCCATCCTATCCCGGTGATCGAGTCCCCCCGCCGCCCCGGCGATGCGCCCCGTCTGGTCGCCAGCGCCCGCAAGATCAGCCAGGAGCTGGGCTGGAAGCCCCGTTTCACCGATCTCAAAGACATCATCGCCTCAGCGTGGGCATGGCATCGGACACATCCGCACGGCTATCAGACAGCGGGCCGGGCAGAAGGCACGCCCTCCTGATGCCGCAGGGAGAGAGGGATGCACATCGCGCTGAACGCTTGGTTCTGGAATCGCCCCGACACCGGCAGCGGGCAGTACATCCGCAACCTGACAGAGGGGATCATCTCGGTTGCGCCGCAGACGCGGATCACGCTTATCGCGCCGCAGGGATGGATGATTGATGCGCCGCCTGCCGTCTCGGTGCGCTATGTCCCCCTGCGGGGACGGGGACAGTGGGCTAAGCTGGATTTCGAACAGCGGGGCTTTCCGCGGGCGGCAGGCGAGGCCGGCGCCGACCTCGCCCATGTGCCGTACTGGGCTGTCCCCCTCGCAAGCCCTGTGCCGGTCGTGGTGACCATCCATGATCTGATCCCCCTGCTTCTGCCGGCCTATCGGGGCAGTATCCTTGCCCGCCTGTACACCGCGCTGTCAGCGGCCTCAGCGCGGGGGGCCGCCGCCGTGATCACCGACTCGGAGGCCTCGCGGCAGGACGTTCTGAGGCATCTGGGCTTGCCGCCGGAACGGGTGTATGCCCTTCCGCTGGCCGCCGGCCATGAGTACAGCCCTCATCCGGCAGGGCCGGCAGACGAGGCCGTCCGGCGCAAGTACGGCCTGCCAGCCGATTACGTGCTCTATCTGGGCGGATATGACATCCGCAAAAACATTGAGACCCTGCTGTGTGCCTTTACCTACGTGCGCGAGGGGACAGACATCCCGCTGGTGCTGGGAGGCCGCCTGCCGGAGCGCATCACACCGCGTTTTGCGGATGTGCGCACCCTGATTGATAAATACCAGCTCGGCGGGAATGTCCAGTTGATCGGCTGGGTGGACGAGGCCGACAAGCCGGCGCTGTACCGCATGGCCTCCTGTTTTGTGTTCCCCTCACGTTACGAAGGGTTTGGACTGCCGGTCTTGGAGGCGATGGCCTGCGGGACACCGGTCGTAGCCGTCAACACCTCGTCACTGCCGGAGGTGGTCGGCGGGGCGGGCTTCCTGGTCGAGCCGGACGATGCACGCGGCATGGCGGGGGCTGTCTTGGCCGTTCTGGTACAGCCGGAGGTGGCCGGCGACCTTCGGCAGAAGGGGCTGGCCCGCGCGGCAGGTTTTAGCTGGGAGCGCACCGCCCGTCAAGCCGTCGCCGTCTACGAGCGGGCGATGTCGTAACCGGCGAACAAGCGCGGGATGATCACCTGCGCCTCAGGCGCGATCTCGCGGACCCGCCGTTCGAAGGCGGACAGGTCAATCCGCTTCAGCGAGGGGATGATTCCCTTGGGCGGCTTGTACATCGGAACAAGAGGCGATGACAGGGGCCGGAACATGTCGTCCCAGTGATTGGGCATGACAAGGCGCGGCCTGACCCCCTCCAGAATGACGCCCAGTTGATCACGGCTGGCATCCGCCCCGACCAGCAGAACGTCCGCCTCAACGGACGGTTCGGCGTCAATCCCGCTGGCGATCAGCACGCGCGTCTCTTCGGCGCAGATGCGGAACGTAAACAGGTGATCAAAGCGGTAATCGCGGGCACGCAGGGGCGGCTTGAGGCGCGGGCGCAGAGGCTTCTGATACGGGATATGCCCGAAGATCACGCGGTGGCGGGAGGGGTACACCTCGACCTCGAAACCGCCCAGCGCCAGCCGATCCCCCGCAGTGATAGCGGTCACCTGATGGGGCGGCACACCCTGCAGGGCCAGCAATTGGCACGCCTGCGGCGAGGCATACACCTGTGCGCCGGTCAGGCGGGCTGTCTCCGGCACGTCCATCAGATGGTCATAGTGGGCATGAGTCACCAGCACCCAGCCGGCAGGCGGAGTGTACGTCTCAACCAGCGCCCGATCCGAGACGGCATAGCCTGCCAGCATCCGCCCCAGCGGCAGGCGCGTGAAGTAGGGATCAACCAGCAGGCTGGAATGAGCGGTGCGAAAATGCCAGCCTGCCGTGCCGAGATAACGGAGTTCTACTGCTGAGCCTCCCCCTTAGCCCTCCGGCGGGCAGATCACAGGCCAAAACGCCCCCAAAACCCGCCTGTGCCGAAAACCTGAAAGTTCCTGACAGTTCCGCTTTAGTATGATTGTACCCATGCAGTCTAATCCAGCGACAGATCATCCCAAACGCCCTGCCTTCGTAACGTGGCTGGCAGTAGCGGTGTTTCTGCTAGGGACAGCCAATCTGGGAGGGGTATATGCAGGCATCAGCCGCTGGGCGGTGTTTGCACCCCTGAACCTGACGCTCCCGTTGTGGGTTCTGATCAGTATCAGAGGGGTGTGGGGGCTGGGCTGGATCGTGATGGCCGTCGGGCTGTGGAGGCTGGCCGGCTGGGCACGGCGGGCTGTGCTGATCGCCTTCCCGCTGTATGAGGCGGTCATGATCGGGTTGCAGGTCCTGACCGCCCAGGGAGGTTACGAACGCGCACGACTGCCTTTTGCGGCGGGGCTGGCAGTGGCGCTGACCGCCGCGGTGATATATGGACTGACGAGGGCACACATCCGAGAGGCATTCGAAACCCAACACAGAGGGAAAAAAGGACTATGAGTGCAGACCCTAAGATCGAGCAGTTGCGGGCGTTAAAGGAACGCGCCCGGCAGGGCGGCGGCCCCGAACGCATCCAGAAACAGCGCGAACAGGGCAAGATGACCGCCCGTGAACGGCTGGAAGTCCTGCTGGACACGGGCAGTTTCCATGAGCTGGACGCCTTTGTCATCCAGCGCGAGCGCAACTTCGGCATGGATCAACCGGACAAGCAGATTCTCGGCGACAGCGTCGTAACGGGCTGGGGGACGATCAACGGGCGGCTGGTGTACGTCTTCTCGCAGGATTTCACCGTCTTTGGCGGCAGTCTGTCAGAGGTGCATGCTGAGAAAATCTGCAAGATCATGGATATGGCCATGAAGACCGGCGCCCCCGTGATCGGCATCAACGACTCAGGCGGGGCGCGGATACAGGAAGGCGTTGTCTCGCTGGGGGGCTATGCCGAAATCTTCCTGCGCAACACGCTCGCGTCGGGGGTGATCCCGCAAATCTCGGCTATCATGGGGCCGTGCGCCGGCGGAGCGGTCTATTCGCCGGCGCTGACCGACTTTATCTTCATGGTCAAAAACACCAGCCATATGTTTGTCACCGGCCCGGACGTCATCAAGGCGGTCACCCACGAGGAGGTCACCTTTGAGGAACTAGGCGGCGCCATGACGCACAGCTCGATCTCCGGCGTCAGCCATGTGGCGGCAGAGAGCGAGGCGGACTGCCTGGCCCTGATCCGGCAACTGCTTGCCTACCTGCCCCAGAACAATCTGGAGGACCCGCCCTACGAGCCGAACGGGGACGACCCCCTGCGCATGGACGAGCGGCTCGACACCCTCGTGCCGGACAACCCCACCAAGCCCTACGACATCAAAGAGGCCATCCGTATGGTGGTGGACTTAGGGCACTTCTACGAGATTCATGAGCATTACGCCCAGAACATCGTGGTAGGGTTCGCCCGTTTGGGAGGCTATTCAGTAGGGATCGTGGCCAACCAGCCTGCCGTGCTGGCCGGTGTGTTGGACATCGCCGCCTCCGAGAAGGCGGCACGGTTTGTGCGCTTCTGCGATTGCTTCAACATCCCCATCATCACCTTTGTAGATGTGCCCGGCTTTATGCCCGGCGTGGCACAGGAACACGGAGGGATTATCCGGGCGGGGGCCAAGTTGCTGTACGCCTACTGCGAGGCGACCGTGCCCAAGCTGACCGTGATCACGCGCAAGGCCTACGGGGGAGCCTACGACGTGATGAGCAGTAAGCACATCCGGGGCGACCTCAACCTGGCGTGGCCAAGCGCCGAGATCGCTGTGATGGGGCCGGACGGGGCGGTCAACATCATCTTCCGCCGCGAACTGGCGGAGTCCGAGGACCCGGTTGCCCGCAAAGCCGAGCTGGTAGCCGAATACCGCGAACGGTTCGCCAACCCCTACATCGCGGCAGGACGGGGTTACGTGGATGATGTGATCGAGCCGCGGGAAACACGCCCGCGCCTGATCAACGCGCTGGAGGTATTCCGCAACAAGCGGGATACCAACCCGCCCAAGAAGCACGGGAATATCCCTCTGTAGGACGGGAAGAGGCGATGAGCGAGCAATCTATCCCAACCTTATTCCGAAAGGTCCTGATCGCCAATCGGGGCGAGATCGCGGTGCGCATCCTGCGGGCCTGCCGTGAGCTGGGGCTGGAGACAGTGGCGGTCTACTCAGATGTGGACCGCAGTGCGATGCACGTCCGCTATGCCACTGAAGCCTACCACATCGGGCCGCCGGCGCCGCGGGACAGCTACCTGCGTATTGATCGAATCATCGAGGCGGCCAAGCGCTCCGGTGCAGATGCCATCCATCCGGGCTACGGCTTTCTGGCTGAGCGGCCCGATTTCGCCGAGGCCTGCGCGGAAGAAGGGATCGCCTTCATTGGGCCGCCGGCAACCGCCATCGGCGCGATGGGCGACAAGGTGACCGCCCGCAAGACGGTCGAGCGGGCGGGCGTCCCGATTGTGCCGGGCACGGAGCTGGACCTGCGCAACGAAGAACTGATCATGGCGGCGCACTTTGTGGGCTTCCCTCTGCTGATCAAGGCCACAGCGGGTGGAGGCGGCAAGGGCATGCGGCGCGTGGATCGTGCGGAGGACTTCGAGGACGCCCTGCACAGCGCCCGCCGCGAAGCGGAAGCGGCCTTTGGGGACGGGGCGGTCTATCTGGAAAAGCTGATCGAGGGGGCACGGCACATCGAAATCCAGATTCTGGCCGACAGTCACGGCAACGTGATCCATCTGGGGGAGCGCGAATGCTCGATCCAGCGGCGGCATCAGAAGCTGTTGGAGGAAGCCCCTTCTCCTTTTGTGGATGAAGACCTGCGCCGGCGCATGGGGGAGATCGCCGTGCGGGCCGCACAGTCCATCAACTACGTCAACGCCGGCACGGTTGAGTTTCTGGTGGACAAAGACCGTAACGTCTACTTTCTGGAGATGAACACCCGCTTGCAGGTCGAGCATCCCGTCACCGAGCTGGTGACCAACATTGACATCGTCAAGGAGCAGATTCGCATCGCACGCGGGCGCCGGCTGAGCCGGACGCAGGAAGAAGTGCAGTTCAACGGCGCGGCCATCGAATGCCGCATCAACGCCGAAGACCCGTACAACGGCTTCCTGCCCTCAACCGGAACGATCACCGCATTGACACTGCCCAGCGGCCCCGGCGTGCGGGTTGATTCGGGGTTCACAGTGGGCGATCAGATCACACCATACTACGATTCGTTGATCAGCAAGCTGATCTGCTGGGGCGAGACACGTGGTGCGGCACTTCTGCGGATGCGCCGCGCCTTGGAGGAATATCGCATCATGGGCGTCAAGACCAACATCCCTTTCCATCAAAACCTGCTGGACAGTACCCGCTTCATCGGCGGGCAGATTGATACCACCTTCGTTGAGGAACGCTTCTCAATGGAGGAAGACCAGGACCTCAGGCCGGAGATCGCGGCGATCTTTGCCACGCTGGTTGCCCATCAGGCGCGCCTCCATGCCGCTCAGATCGTAGGGCGCAACCAACGCGACGTGAGCAACTGGAAGATCGCCGGACGCCTTGAGCGGATGAGACGCTATTAGGCAGGGCAGGCCGGCATGAAATACGAAGTCACGGTTAACGGGAAGGTCTTCCAAGTTGAGATCAACCGCGAGGGGCAGGTCGTGCTGGACGGCCAGATCGTGGCGGCGGACTTCAGCCAGATCGGCTCCGGCTTGTACTCCCTGTTGGTCAATAATGAGTCATTTGAGGCGCTGGTAGAAGGCCAAAACGGGAACTGGCGGGTGCTGTTGATGGGCGACCTGTACGAGGTGCAGGTGGCGGACGAACGCGATCAGATGATACGGGCACGCTCAACCCTGAGCGTGCCCGCCGCCGGCGAGCTGGCCATCAAAGCGCCTCTGCCGGGCCTGATCGTCGAGGTGCCTGTCGCGGCGGGGCAGGCCGTCACGAAGGGAGACAAGCTGGTGATCCTTGAGTCGATGAAGATGGAGAATGAACTCCGCGCTCCTCGTGACGGCAAGGTAGAACGGATCAACGTCCGGGCAGGCGAGAGCGTTGAGCAGGGGCAAACGCTGGTAGTGATCGTCTAGCCGGCGGAAGCGGCGCGGAAGTAGCCGCAGTAGTCCCGCAGGATGCACGCCCCGCAGGCCGGCTTGCGGGCATGGCAGACCTGCCGCCCGTGCTGAATCACCTGAAGGTGGAAGGCATAGTAATCTTCCGGGGGGACGATCCGCTCCAGCTCAAGGTGAGCCTGCTCGGCGGTGGTCTGGCCGCCGATCAGCCCCAGCCGGCGGGTGACACGGTGAACGTGGGTGTCCACCGGGAAGGCAGGCCGGCCCAGCGAGAACAGCAGGATGATCGCGGCAGTCTTTGGGCCGACGCCGTTGATCGCCGTGAGCCACTGCTTGGCTTCTTCAAGCGGCATATCCCGCAGATGATCAAGGGTGATACGCCCCTGGCTCTCGGTCAGGCAGCGCAGGGCCGCCTGAATGCGCGGCCCCTTCTGATTGGCCAGCCCCGCCGGTCGGATGGCCGCGATCACCGCCTGCGGGTCGGCATCGCGCACCGCCTCCCACGTCGGGAAGCGGGCCTTGAGCGCCTCGAAAGCCCGATCCCGGTTGGTGTCAGAGGTATTCTGCGAGAGGATGGTGTTGACCAGCTCATCCACCGGCGGGAGGTGCGGGCGCCAGTCCGGGTAGCCGTACTCCTCTGTCAGGGCGGCGGCAATGAGCGCGTACTTCTGCTTGAGCGAATCCAAATTTGTGTCGGCCAATGCCAGCCCCCCCTACATGACGATAATGGGGGTGGCGGCTTCACCCTCTTCCGTCCAGCGGTAGTCATCCTCATAGCCCACGATGGGCTGGGTCCAGCGGTAAATCCACTTGGCCGCGTCAGGCGTCACGTTGATACAGCCATGACTGCGGGGACGGCCAAAGTTGTTATGCCAGTAAGCCCCATGGATGGCGGCGCCGGTGAAGGTGAAATAGGTGATCCACGGCACGCCGTTGACATCGTAGGGCAGGCCGATGTCGTGTCCGCCGCGCATCCGTCGGGAGGGACGCTTGCGCTGAACCTTGTATTCGCCGTAGGGAGTGCTGAAGTCATGCTCGATCCCCTGGTCATCGCTGAAGCTGCTGCCGGAGGCGATACGGGTCTGAAAGACCGGACTGCCGTTTTCGTAACAGATGATGGTCTGCTCCTCAAGCCGAATCTCGATCCGCTTATCCTGAACATCGGGGGAGATGGGGGCGAACTCCTCCGGCAGGATGCGCCGCACATGGCGGGCCTGCACCCATGCCTGACGATGCGGCTCAATGTCATCGTAGAGACGGTACCACGCCCGCCCCTCTTCATCGTCAGCCCGCTCGACGACGCGGTGAACCTGCCCCCAGAAGCCCATGTACCACGAATAGTCATAGCGGCGGCTGTGCAGGGAAGGGCGGAAGTGCTGGTAGCTGATCGGCACGCTGATCTCCCCCCACCAGCCGTCGCCGGTCACGTCCTCCGGCTGTTGGAATATTTCCTGACAGGGCACGACATAAGCCGAGTGGACATAGCCCTCGTTGGTCTCAAACCAGATCGGACTCCACGCACGGCTGTCGTACCGCTCGCCGCGCACCCCGCGATAGATGGGCATCACATAACCATGGTATACCGTGCGGATCGAGTCGGCGTCCGGTGAGGGCGCTTTGAAAATGCGAATCCAGCTTGCCCCCTGAACACGACCCAGCAGGGGCGGGTTGCCATATACTTCATTGTAGGAAAGCGTCTCGTCGGTGAAGTCAATGCCGCTCTGACGCAGTCCGCCCGCCAGCGCCCGTCCGGCGCTCAACGAGGCCACAGCGGCTGTGCCGAGTCCTGCCGCCTTCAGGAAATGACGTCTTGACAGGGATGGTGACATAACGGGTTTACCTGTACACTCCATTTTCTGAGCGTTGATGTGACATGGTCGGGATTATAGCAAATGGAATCTGCGCTGGCATCTGTTTTGCCAGAAGCAGAGAGTCCGGAAGCGGGTGATGCGTCAAGGATGCCGTCAGATTGGGAGCGTGCGTCTTGTCGGGGGTATCCTTTTCTGCTAGACTAGCCGTGAGACCGGCGTCAATAACACAGAATGGCTGTCTGATCATGGCCCAAAGAATCCTGATCGTGGATGACGACCCCCGCGCCCTTGAGCTGATCGGGTTGATCCTGTCTGGGCAGGGCTATGAGGTCAGGCAGGCCGGGAACGGGATGGCGGCATTGGAGCAGGCGAGGGCGGGTCTGCCTGATCTGATCATCCTCGATGTCATGATGCCGGACATGGACGGCTTCGAGGTGACGCGCCGGCTTCGCGCCGACCCTCAGACGGCGCACATCCCGATTGTGATGTTTACCGCCAAGACCATGGTGGATGACAAGGTGACCGGTTTTGAGGCAGGAGCAGATGATTACCTGAGCAAGCCCGTCCACCCAGCCGAGCTGGTGGCACGGGTGAAGGCAGTGCTGGCAAGAGGACGACAGGGCGGGTAAGCCGCCCCTATTCCCCGACAGCCCGATGGGTATATTGTGCGTGTCGTACTGGGAAGGCGGCATCTCATGGCAGAGTCTGACACCAAGAGAGATGGGATCATCACAGCGGAGCAGTATGCCCGAACCCTCGCACGCTACGAGCGGCTCATGGAGATCAGCCGTACCCTGACCTCCACGCTTGACCTTGACAGGCTGTTGGAGCAAATCGTGCTGGCCGCCACCGACCTGACCAATACTGAGGTGGCCTCCATCCTGTTGATGAGCCGCGCCGGCACGCTCCGTTTTGAGGCCGCTATAGATGTGACCGGCTTTTCGCTGGCCTCGATTGAAGTCCCGCTGGAGGGAAGCATTGCCGGCTGGGTGGTCACCCACAGCGAGCCGCTGGTGATCGCCGACGTCAGGAATGAGCCGCGCTGGTCGTCCAAAGTGGACGACGCCAGCAAGTTTCAGACGCGCAACATGCTGGCCGTCCCCATGCGCACCCACAACAAGACCATCGGCTGTCTGGAAGCGGTCAACAAGAAAGACGGAAGCTTCACTGATGAGGACGTGTACACCCTGACTACGCTGGCCGCTCAGGCGGCGGTGGCCATTGAGAACGCCCGTCTGTTCGAGCAGAGCGACCTGATCGCTGAGATGGTCCACGAACTGCGTACCCCTCTGGCGGCCATCAAGGCGACTACCCATATCCTGATGCGGCCCGAACTCAGCGAAGAGCGCCGCTTGCAGATGATTCAAACCATCTCTCAGGAAACTGACCGCCTGACGCGCATGACAACCGAGTTCCTTGACCTTGCCCGCCTTGAGTCAGGACGGACGAGGCTGGCCCATAAACCGGTTGATGTAGCCGCCCTGATCCACGACGCAGTGGAGATGGTCAAAGAACAAGCAGGCACACGTCACGTCATCCTCCATGTTCAGATCAAGCCGCGCGAACTGCCTGCCATTCAGGGCGATGCGGAAAAACTCAAACAAGTACTCCTTAACCTGCTGACCAATGCCATCAAGTACAACCGCGAGAACGGCGAGGTATGGGTCAAGGCGGTACTGCGGGATCAGCAGATCGAGGTGTCGGTTCGGGATACCGGGCTGGGCATCTCGCCGGAAAATCTGTCCCACATCTTTGAGAAGTTCTACCGCGTGGCCGACACCGAAGGGTACACCCAAGGGACAGGCTTAGGGCTGGCCATTGCCAAGCGCATCGTTGAAGGACACGGCGGAGATATTCGGGTGGAGAGCGAGCAGGGCAAAGGAACTACCTTCACCTTTACCCTGCCCGTCCCCCAAACGGCAGTCTCATCAGGCTGAGGGAATGTGACCCCATGCGGCCCCGACGGCCTGCCTTGACAGCCGCCCTGATCGCGGCGCTGGGGGTCGCCCTTCCGGCATGCGCCCCCGCACAGCCTCCCCCGCCGGCAGAGGGCCTGCCTGCCGGCAGTTACTACGTCTCTGTGAACGGCAGTGACGACTATGACGGCAGTGAAGCCGCCCCATGGCGGCACATCCAGTATGCGGTAGATCGGGCAGAGGCGGGCAGTACCATCTACGTCATGGACGGGATATATCACGAGGCGGTCACCTTTCACCGCTCCGGCTCTGCCGAGGCGGGTTATCTCACCCTGCAAAATTACCCCGGCCATCACCCCACCCTTGACGGAACAGGTTTGCCCGTCGAGGGCGAGGCAGGGCTGGTCGTCATAGAGGACGGGGCATACATCCGGCTGAGCGGTTTTGAGATTCGCAACCTCAACGCCGGCGGCAACCCGGACGCCTTCCCGGCGGGCATCTGGATCAGGGGGCGCGGCGATCATCTTGAAATCCTCAACAACGTCATCCACCACATCGAGAACCGTTGCAGTCAGTGCGGCGCTCATGGGATCGCGGTCTATGGCCGTGATCCGGAGGCGTCCATTCACGATCTGCTCATTGACGGGAACGAACTAAGGGACTGCCAGTTGGGCTGGAGCGAAGCGCTGGCGCTGAACGGGAACGTCGAAGCGTTTGTCATCTCCAACAACGTGATTCATGATCACGACAACATTGGGGTTGACCTGATCGGCTACGAGGGCGAGAACCCTGACCCGGCGCTCGACCGCGCCCGCAACGGGGTTGTGGCCGGCAACCTGATCTACCGCGTCAGCACAGCGGACAATCCAGCCTACGGCGGTGAACGGAGCGCCGCCGGCATCTACGTAGACGGCGGCACGCAGATCACCATTGAACGGAATATCATCCATGATGCCGACATCGGGATCGAGCTGGCCAGCGAGCACGCCGGCAGAAGCACCGATCATATCATCGTCCGCAATAATTTTGTGTACAACAACACGCAGGCAGGACTCGCGCTGGGGGGGTACGACTCCGGGCGCGGCAGTACCGAGTATTGTGTGATCGTCCACAATACCTTCTATGCCAACACCTCGCCGCAGGGATGGGGTGCTGAACTGTACCTCCAATTTGATACCCGCCGCAATGTGATCCGGAATAACATCTTCTACGCCGGCGGGACGGCGCGTTTCATCGGGAGCTGGAGTCCTGTCATGGCCGGCAACGTGGTAGACAGCAACCTGTACTTTCCGGCTGACGGCGTCTGGAGCTGGAAGGGTATCACCTATTCTTCCTTCGGCCATTACCGGCAGGATACCGGCAACGACCTCTCCAGCCTGATCGGCCTCGACCCTCTGTTCCTTAGCACCGCCGCGCCCGACCTGCACCTGCAGGCGGATTCGCCGGCCATTGATCAGGGGGAAAGCATGGATCAGGCCGGCCTGCTGGACATAGACGGCCAGCCGCGCCGGCAGGGTTCGGCGGTTGATCTGGGCGCAGATGAGGTCCGCTGAGTATATATAAAAAAACACCCGTCTTTAAAAAGTTATATTTGACTCTAATCCGCGCGTCAGCTAGAATGAAAATATCGTTTTCCTTGTAAGCGTGTCTAGCAGAACGAGGTGTCACGTGCAGATGGCAGGGGCGGTCATGCAACGTACACGCCAGAAGATACTGGACTATCTGAAACAACATAACGGGGCTACCGTTGAGGAGTTGAGCGCGGTGCTGGATAACCTGACCGCCGTGACAGTGCGCCACCATCTAGATGTCCTGCGCAGTCAGGGGCTGGTCAGCCCGCCCGAAGCCGTGCGGCGGAACTCGCCGGGCCGGCCTAAGTATGTCTATCGTCTGACCGAGCAGGCCGAGAAACTCTTCCCCAAGAACCTGGAGGCGTTGACTGAGCATGTGCTGGCAGAGATGAAAAGCAGGCTCAGCCCTCAGCAGGTGAATGTCATCTTCGAGGGGGTGGCCGACCGGATGGCCGCTCAGGTGCCGCCGCCGTCAGACAATGAGCCAATCGAAGCGCGTCTGGATCGAGCGGTCGAGCATCTGACTGCGCAGGGTTACGAAGCACGCTGGGAGCCGGACACAGAGGGCTATGTGCTGTATGCAGGCAACTGCCCTTACGGCGGTGTGCCGCATGAGCACAACGAGCTGTGCACACTGGACATGCTGTTCATCAGCAAACTGCTGGGAACAGTGCCGAGACGGCTGGCTCACCGCACGGCAGGGGATGCTGTGTGCTCCTATCTGGTGCTTCCTCCGCAGAAGAAGTAAAGCACACGAGTTTATAAAACAGTCATCTTTTTTATTGACAGTTTTCCCCCTCCAGTGCTACAATGAATTCACAGGCATAAATAAGCTCTAAATAGTTAGATTGACAAGGAGCATTGCGTGATGACTGATCAGCCAGCGTCAACCTCAACCAGCGCCCTTTCGATGACCCCTCTGGCCGTCCAGAAGATCAAGGGGCTGATGGCTGAGAAAAACCTGACCGCTCACGGCTTGCGTGTGTTTGTGGCCGGCGGGGGATGTTCCGGCCTTCAGTACGGCATGGCCTTCGAGGAGACCGTTCAGCCGTCCGACACCGTAGTCGAGATTGACGGCCTGCGCCTCATCATTGATGAGGGCAGTCTGCCCTGCCTTCTGGGTGCTCACATTGACTTCATTGACAGCCTGATGGGCGGCGGCTTCCGCATTGACAACCCGAACGCCGTCACGACCTGCGGCTGTGGCCAGTCATTCCGCACCAAGAACAGCCGGGCACAGGCTGGTAGCTGTTGCAATGGTTAGGGCAGTCAGAGCCAGCCGGAAGGTCAACAGGGGGGCGCGTCATGCGCCCCATTGTTTGTTCGAGCAACATTCGGTACTATTCAGGCTGAGGCCCTGTGCGCGGGCCGTACCCCCTCAACACTGGAGGAACAATCGTGTTTGGACTGTGGCCCAAGAAAACAACACGCCAGTCGGACATCCTGTGGCTGGACTTAGGCGATCTGGGTGATCTGGTCAGCCCGGCAGGCCCGCATGAGCAATGGCAGGATCATGGGCTGGGGTTATTGCGTACCATCCTGCATCAGAACGGCGTGCTGACCGATCTGGCCTCGACGCGGGCGGTCACCTCATGGGATCAGCTCCGCAAGCAGATGGAAGGCTACAGCAAGCTGATCATGAATGTACGCAGTTACACCTATCCGGCGGCCTACCGCTCGGCTAAGCTGTTCAAAGAGGTCAACCCGCAGGGCATCGTCATTGCCGGCGGGATGCACGCCACGGTTGCGCTCGACGAGATGGAAGCGGTGGCCGAGTTTGACCGCATCTGTCAGGGGCCGGGCGAGAAGATCATTGTTGATCTGGTCAAAGACCCGCTCTCCTTTCCGCGCGTGGTGCTGGGAGTCGGGGCCAAGTCTATGGCTGAGTGGCCGATGATTGACCGCACGCTGTGGCCTAAGCCTGCCAGCAAGCGGCTGGCACGTACCTTCAACTGGCCGCTGGAGCCGGAATGCGGCTGGGGGCCGCCGCCGGTCGCCACGGTGCTGACCAGCCGCGTCTGCCCGTGGCAGTGCGTGTTCTGCAACGAGAACTCCTACATCCCCAACATGGGGCGGCGGCCTGTGGACATGGTGATCGAGGAGCTGAACTTTCTGGACGACAAGTACGGGCCAATCGGCTCGGTGGTCATCCACGATTCCATGTTCTTCCAGAACCCAAGCTGGCTGGAGGAATGGATCGAAAAGTACCCCCGCAAGGCCCATAAGGCTTGGCCGTACTGGGCGGCGGCCCGCTCCGACACGGTGCGCCAATGGCCTGATCTGTTTGAGGCGCTGGTCAAAGAGACGAACTGGACAACCGTCTCGATTGGGTTTGAGTCAGGCAGTGACCCGGTCCTGCGCATCCTGAACAAGGAGTGCACCGAAGAGGACAACTACTTTGCCATTGACCTGCTCAACCGCATCGGCGACGAGATGGAGCGCGAAGGCAGGCAGGCCCCGCAGTTCTGGGCTAACATCATGCTGGGCATCCCCGGCGAGACGCGCGAAGACGCCTTCAAGACGATGCGGATGCTCAAGTCTATGCGGCGGGTGCTTCCGTCTATTTCTTTCTATGCCCCCTACCCCGGCTCAGCGCTGGGCTATCAGCTCATCGCCGAGGGCAAGAGCCTCATGACGAAGGAGAACTATCACCGCTTCCCGGATGACGAAAAGGTCAAGGGGATTGATTACCAGTTCTACCGCGACCTGCTGGCGGGCAAGTATGATGATGAGGTGAACCGCGGGCTTCGCGTTGAGGATCAGAGGAAACCCGGCGTCTATTCAGATGCCCTGATCAAGGCATAGGGAGGGATGAGATGAGCAGTTTCAGCAACCCTCATTTTATGTACCTGTTCGAGATGAAGAACGGAAAAAAGAAACTGGCCTACGGCCAGTCTCCAGAAGATGCCCTGAACATTTTGAGCCTCCGCCTGACACCGGAGGAGATGGAGCAGATCATCAAGGACCGGTACGAGCGGATCAGGCAGAGAGACCTCCAGAAGTACGTGGATAATCTGGGCTAGCTAGTCCCCTTCCAGTTTGGCTTCGATGGCCTGCTGAAGCCGCTCGCGCACCTCTTCAAAGGGGATGCGCTGCATGACCGGGTCAAAGAAGCCCTGCACGACCAGCTTGACGGCCTCGTCGCGCGGAATACCCCGGCTCATGAGGTAGAATATCTCGGTCTCGTCCAGCCGCCCGACCGTCGCGCCGTGTGTACAACGCAGGTCGTTGGCCTCGATCTCCAGGCCGGGGATGCTGTCGGCACGGGCGCTACGGTCGAGGATCAGGTTGCGGTTAGCCTGATAGCCGTCCGTCTTTTGCGCCCCCGGCTCAGCCACAATCATCCCCTGCCACACGGCGCGGCTGTTGCCCTTCAGCGCCCCTTTGTAGAGCAGATCGCTGGTGGTGCTGGGGGCATGATGATTCTGCTGGGTGTCGAGGTCAAGATGCTGGTGATCATGGGTGAAGTACAGCCCCGACATGCGCCCCCACGAGCCTTCGCCGTCCAGATCGAGGGTTGAGAATATCTTGCTCAGGCGCGTCCCCATCTCACCGACTACCCAGTCAACCTGCCCACTGCGCCCGACACGCGCCCGCTGGTGGCCAAAGTTGTACAGATGCTCGCCCCAGTTCTGGAGCGCCACATAGCGCAGGCTGGCGTTGCCGCCTACCAGCAGTTCGGTTGCGCCGATATGGAGCGCCTGCGTGTCGAGCGTCGGTGAGGCTGACTCGTGCAGGTAGGTCGCATTAGCCCCCTCCTCTAAGACAACCAGCAGATGGGTAGCCGTCATCTCAGCGCCGGGCATGTACTCCACGCTGTGCAGTGGAAGCTCAACCGCCACGCCGCGCGGCACATACAAGAAGACCCCATGCGTCCACAGGGCGGCCCCCAGCGCCGCGAACTTATCCTCGCCGGCCTGTACCGCTCTGGTCATGAAGAAACGCTGGACGAGGTCAGGGTGCTGACGGGCGGCGGTGCTCAGATCGGTAAAAATCACCCCCTGGCGGGCGATCTCATCGGCCAGTTCGGCCCGCACCACCTTTCCCCGCACAAAGACCAGCAGTCCTCCCTGCCGCTCGCCGATCAGAGGGGCATACAGCTCGGCAGGCACATCAGACAGGCTGGCACGGTTCATGCCGTCCAGCCGCGCGGCCTCACCCCAGTTAAGCGTGCGGATGTCGGTACGCCGCCACGGCTCATCCTGAACAGTCGGCATGGGCAGAGTCTCGGCCAGCGCCCATGCGCTCAGGCGCTTGGCACGCATCCAGTCCGGATCGTTCAACCGCTCGGAGAGGGCAATGACATCATCGCGCCTCAGCGGGATCACAGCTTCTTGCAACAATTCCTGTCTCACCAACGAGTCGCCTCCCTGTTCTGACGATAGAAGTGAAAGACATCCCTACCCAATTGAACCTTCCATCTGAAGCTGAACCAGCCGATTCAGCTCCATGGCATATTCCATCGGCAGTTCCTTGACCAGCGGCTCAATAAAGCCGTTGACGACCATGGCGTTGGCGTCTTCCTCGCTCAATCCGCGGCTCATCAGGTAGAAGAGCTGATCCTCGCCCACCTTGCTGACTGACGCCTCATGGCCAATCGTCACATCCTGCTCGTCAATCTCGATGTAGGGGTAGGTATCTGAGCGGCTGTACTCGTCCAGCAGGAGCGCGTCACAGACAACGTTGCTCTTCGAGCCGGTCGCGCCCTTGTACACCTTCAGCAGGCCGCGGTAGCTGGCCCGCCCGCCGTGCATACTGATAGACTTGCTGGTGATCTTGCTGGTCGTGTTCGGCGCAACATGGACAACCTTGCCGCCGGCATCCTGAACCTGCCCCTTGCCGGCAAAGGCAATGCTCAGAATCTCGCCATGCGCACCCGGCTCCATCATATAGACCGCCGGATACTTCATGGTCACCTTCGACCCCAGATTGGCATCCACCCATTCCATCGTGGCGTCCCGGTAGGCCACTGCCCGCTTGGTGACGAGGTTGTAAACATTGGTAGACCAGTTCTGGATGGTGGTATAACGGCAACGCGCCCCCGCCTTGACGATGATCTCCACCACAGCGCTGTGCAGGCTGTCACTGGAGTAGATAGGCGCTGTACAGCCTTCGATGTAATGGACGAACGCGCCTTCATCCACGATGATCAGCGTCCGCTCAAACTGCCCCATGTTCTTCGTGTTGATGCGGAAGTAAGCCTGAAGGGGCATCTCGACTTTGACGCCTTTGGGGACGTAGATAAACGACCCGCCCGACCACACCGCCGAGTTCAGGGCGGCGAACTTGTTGTCGGTGTAGGGGATGATAGTGCCAAAATACTCCTTAACCAGATCAGGGTGCTCCTTAAGTCCGTCATCCATGCTCAGGAAGATGACTCCTTGCCGCTCAAGGTCCTCACGAACCTTGTGGTACACCACTTCGCTTTCGAACTGAGCGCCCGTCCCCGCTAGGAACTTGCGCTCGGCCTCTGGGATGCCCAGCCGATCAAACGTCTCTTTGATCTCCGGCGGCACTTCGTCCCAGTCGGCACTCTCCCCCTCCGTGGCACGGACGAAGTAGTAGATGTCGTCGAAATCAATACTGCTCAGGTCAGCGCCCCACGCAGGCATGGGCTTCTGAAGGAACGCATTCAGCGCCTTCAGCCGGAACTCCCGCATCCAGTCCGGCTCGCCCTTCATCCACGAAATCTCCTGCACAATGTCGGCGTCAAGCCCTTTGCGTGCCTTGAAGACATAGTTCTCCGGCACGGCAAAGCCATACTTGGCGGCGTAGTTTTCTTTCAAGCCTTCCAGATCAACTGCTTCGTTGCTCATGCTGGTTTCTCCTCAATGAAAGGCCCGGCTGGCGTCCTGCCTGCCTGAGGCCCATCACGTTCGTTGATCAGCCGCCGGCGGCATTAACGCCCGGCAGACTCGTAGCCGTTCTCTCTCTCGCGTAACCAGTCGTAGCCATGCTCTTCGAGGTGCAGTGCCAGCTCAGGACCCCCGCTCTCGACGATCCGGCCTTCCATCATAATATGAACGAACTGCGGCTTGATATAGTTGAGGATACGCTGATAGTGGGTAATGACCAGCACCCCCAGCTCCGGGCCGGCCAGCGCGTTCACGCCGGAGGCCACCACCCGCAGAGCATCAATATCCAGCCCTGAGTCGGTCTCATCCAGCACAGCGATCTTAGGCTCCAGCACGGCCATCTGAAGAATCTCGGCCCGCTTCTTCTCGCCGCCGGAGAAGCCGTCGTTCAGATAGCGCCCGGCAAAGGAATGATCCATCTGGAGAAAGTCCATCTTCTCCTTCATCATGCGGCGGAACTCCGGGATGGACATCCCTTTATCCTCCGGGTTAAGGGCCTTGCGCTGGGCGTTGACCGCCTGCCGCAGGAAGTTCGCCAGCGTCACGCCGGGGATAGCCACCGGATACTGGAAGGCCAAGAACAGCCCCAAATGACTGCGCTGATCCGGCTCCAGCTCCAGCAGATTCACCCCGCCCAAGAGCACCTCGCCGCCTGTCACCTCATAGGCGGGATGCCCCATCAAGGTATAGGCCAGTGTGCTCTTGCCGGAGCCGTTCGGCCCCATCAGCGCGTGAACCTCACCCTGGCTGACTGCCAGGTTGACCCCCTTCAGGATGGGCTTGCCTTCAACGTTAACATGGAGATCACGAATTTCGAGAGCTAAGGACATTGAGAAAACGCCTCCTCAGAATACTTTCGCCTCAAGGGCAGACCTGCCAACCCTGCCGTTGAACGTCTGTCCGCTGTGCGTCAAATCAATCAAGGGGGATTATAACGCATCAGAAGGCTCAATGCCAATAACAATTATAATTATCTTGGTTATTGGCATGGACTGAAACATCACGCTATACTCACTAGATATAAATCTAACTCGTACCAAGCAGGCCGCTCAGGCGGTTTAGTGATTATCGTGAAGTGATCCGTATGACATTACACAGCACACGCCAGACAGTCCTCCGCACGCTCAAGGAGCTGAGGCAGGCCACCATCAATCAACTGGCAGAGGCGGCAGGCATGAAGCCTATCACCCTGCGCCATCATTTGAACGTACTTCAGGCTGAGGGGTTAGTCACCGTTGAAGAACGGCGTCAGCCGGTCGGGCGTCCTGTTTACGTTTACTGCCTGAGCCGGCGGGCTGAGGAGCTGTTCCCGCACCCGTACCGCCTGTCGGTTGGACATATACTGGTTCAGATCAGCGACACCCTGTCACCCGGCACACTGGATATGCTGGTCAGCCTGATCACCGACGGGCTGGTCGGGGAGATACGCCGGCAGTTCAGCGCCCTCCCCCACGAAGACCGTCTGCCCCGCCTGCTGGAGATTCTGGAACAGGAGGGGTTCACCGCCCGTCTGCACACCGCTGATGACGGCACCCGCCTGCTGGAGTATCAATGCCCCTACCACCCGCTGGGACGGGACTACCCGCAATTGTGCCGCATAGACGAAACTCTGATCCGCGAAGCCGCCAATGCGGCGGTTAGACGGGGGAGCTGTCTGCTGGCAGGCGACCCGTCCTGTACATTCATCCTGCCGAATGACCGCCCAGAACGTTGAGGAGCAAGAGACCATGTCAGATGCCGCATCGGACAACAACACCGGCACCAAAGAGGATCAGGTGCGTGAGGCCCTGCGCCAGGTCTACGACCCGGAGATCGGGATGAACGTGATCGAGCTGGGTCTGATCCGCAAACTGGAGATCGGCCAACAGAACGCCCATATCGTGATGATCCTGACCACCCCCTTCTGCCCGTATGGGCCGCAACTGATGGAGCAGGTACGCTGGGTCACCCAGAAGGAAACCGGCCTGCCCACTACCATTGAGCTGGGATCGGAGATGTGGGACCCTACCATGATGGAAGAGGGCGCCGGCGGCGACTGGGGCTTGTTCTAGCCGTCCCGCGCCCATGTTAAAATCCGCTAAAAGTCGGCTGTACCCCTTGTTTTATGCCCTTTTTGCGGTAGAGTCATGACTATGCTGTCAACACTGTCAACCTGCCTCCCTATGCTGTGCCCCCCATCTCTTCACTGAGGAATCAGGGCGTTCTACGCTTTTATGGCCGAAAATCTTGCCAATCACCCAGCCAGCTATGATCTGCTTGTCCAGCGGGCGGGGCAACACTCCTCCCGCTGTCCTGTGCCGCTGAATGCCCTCTATGACCTGTTGGGGGCACGCGAACTGCGCCGCGGCTTGTTGCGTCTGGCCTCCGGCAGGGTGCTTGAGGTGGCCGTCGGGACAGGCAGTAACCTGCCTTACTACCGCCCGGACTGCCAGATCACAGCCATTGACATTGATCCGCAGGCGCTGTCTGCCGCCGGCAGGCAGGCCGCGCGGCTGGGTCTTCAGCCCGCCCTCAGGCTGATGGACGCCCATCGGCTGGACTTTCCAGAGCGCAGTTTCGACACCGTGGTCTCTACCTTTGGCCTGTGCGCCTTCTCCGATCCGGTAGCGGCCCTGCGTGAGATGGCCCGCGTGTGCCGCGCTGACGGGCTGATCCTACTGCTGGATCATGGCCGCAGTGACATCGCGTGGGTGGCCGGCTTGCAGGACCTACTGGCCGGACGCTGGTCAGCGTATCTGGGGCGGCACTGGAATCATGATCTGACCCTGTTACTGCGTCAGGCCGGCCTCATCCCCCTCGCCAATCACAGTGCCTTTGGGGGCCTGATCCGGGCGCTGGAGGCAACCCCTCTGATCTACAAAACCAAGCCGGGATCGCTTGGCTGACGGGGAATTCTCTACTATATTATCATCCATACAACCTTCAGGAGCGTACAGCCGTGCGCTCCGGCAGGTATTTTCCCTGACAATCCAGAAAGAGGGGTGCCATGTTTGGTAACATCCTGTTCGACCTGCTGATTCTGGGTTTGTTTGCCGCGGCGCTGTACGCCTTCCTGATCCTGCCGCGCCAGCGCGAGTTCAGGCGGCGTCAACAACTTGTCCGTTCATTAGAGGTGGGCACAGAGGTGCTCACCTACGGCGGGATGCTGGGGACAATTAAGCAGGTGGATTCCGAGCGCGGCACGGTGATCCTTCAGATCGCAGACGGCGTCGAGGTGCGCTTTCTGGCCGCCGCCATCATGGATAAGTTCGACGCCGAGGCAGTAGCCCAGAGCGCCCAGAAAGCCATGAAATAAAGCCCTCTGAGCAGGCTGGAGTTTTGCCTATGGTCCCCTCAAGCCCCTCCACGTCACGGCCTGCCCGCCGGTCATACAGACGGCGTATCCGAGCCGCCCTGCGCGACACGTGGGTCATGATCCGCGAATTCCGCGACGGGGTTCTGCTGTTCATCATCGCTATTGTGCTGGGGGCTGTCGTCTTCCAGATTCTGTGGAATCTGTCTCAGCCGGAGCGGATGTCTCTCCTCAAGTCGCTCTATGTGATATTGACGATGACCTTCTTCCAGCCGGTGATTGATTTCCCCAGAGAGTGGTTTCTTGATCTGTTCTTCTTTCTGATGCCCGTGCTGGGGCTGATCGCCCTGGCACGCGGTGCGGCAGATTTCGCCTCACTGCTGTTCAACCGGCGGGCACGATGGACGCAATGGGAGGAAGCGGTGGCATCCACATTCAGCAATCATGTGATCGTGTGCGGGCTGGGGCGTCTGGGTATCCGGGTGGTGCGCGAGCTGGTCGCGCTGGATCAGGAAGTGGTGGTGATCGAGCAGAAGGCCGACTCGCCGCGCTTCAATGAGGTGCGCTCTTACGATGTGCCGGTGATCATAGGCGATGCCCGTGACGAGGAAGCCCTCCGCCGGGCGGGTGTTGAACGCGCCGACACGATCATCATCTGCACCAATGACGACTTGATGAACCTCCAGATCGCCAGCCGGGTGCGTGAACTGAGCAAGACCGTCCGGCTGGTGATGCGCATGTTTGACGATCAGTTTGCCCGCAGTATGGCCGAGCGCTTCGACATCAGCACGGTGATCAGTGCCTCGATGCTGGCGGCGCCTGCCTTTGCCGGCGCGGCGCTGGGAATGGAGATCGTCCAGACCTTCCGGCTGGAAGGCCAGACGCTGGCCATGGGGCGGATCGAGGTGCAGGCCGGCTCCCTGCTGGACGGGGCTGCCATTGACTCGATCTGCCAGAAGATGCCCAATCTGTCGGTCGTGCTCCTCGTCCGCGAGGGCAAAATGGACATCCACCCTACCCCCGAAACGGTTCTACAGGCAGGGGACATCCTGGCCATTGTGGCCTCCTTGAGCGACATCAAAACATTTGCCAGCCAGTGGAATCGCGGCAGTAAGGGGACAAGCCGGCCCTGAGGGGGTTACCCCAGCTCGATCAAGACCGCTTCCCCTTCGACCTTGACCTCAAAGCGGCGCACCGGTGTCACAGCCGGGAAGCGCCGCACCTTCCCGTCGCGGATGTCGAAGCGTGCCCCATGGCGGGGACACTCAATCTCAAACTCGTCCAATTCGCCGTCGCCAAGCGGGCCGTCATCGTGGGTACATCGGTCCTCGATGGCATAATACGTGCCGCCCACATTAAAGATCGCAACGAACATGCCCTCAGCCTGCACCACCTTGCGCTGACCGGGCGCCAGCTCGCCGACTGCGGCAACCTGGACCAATCGGGCCATAGACACCTCTCTTCATGGGTAAAAAGCGCCTTGGCGGACGAGGAGGCTATTCTTCCTCGTCCTCGCCGGGCCATGCCGTCAGGCCGTACGCGCCTGCCTTCAGCACCTTGAGTGACAGCAGAGCGCACTTCAGACGCACCGGCCCCAGCGTGATCCCCAGCATCTCCAGCACATCCTCTTTGCTCACCGAGCGAAGCTCCTCCAGCGACTTGCCGACCAGCGTCTCGTACAGCATCGAGGCGGAGGCCTGACTGATGGCACAGCCCTGGCCTTCCCAGCCGACCGCCTTGACCACGTTGTTCTCATCAAGCTGGATGGTCAGGTGGATGTGATCGCCGCAGACGGGGTTATCATCCTCGTAATCTATGTCGGCAGGGCTGAGAAGCCCCTTCTGGCGCGGATTCCGATAGTGGTCAAGGATCAGCTCGCGGTAGAGATCGTCCATTTTCTCTTGCCCCTTGAGACGTGGAACACTCAAAAGGCCAGTCTCTCTCTGGCCTTGTACAGCGCGGCAATCAGCCGGTCAACTTCTTCGAAATCGTTGTACAGGTAGAAGCTGGCACGGGTAGAGGCCACCACGCCATAGCGCTGATGGAGCGGCATGGCACAGTGATGACCCGCACGCACAGCCACCCCCTCGTAGTTGAGGATCTCGGCAATGTCGTGAGGATGATGATCTGCCATGACCATCGCCGCCAGCCCGCCCCGCAGATTGGCATCCGCAGGCCCCAGCACCCGCATTCCCGGCACCTCAGCCAGCCGATCCAGCGCATAAGCCGTGATGGCGATCTCGTGCTGGTGGATGGCTTCCAGCCCGACCTTCTCCAGATAATCAATAGCCGCGCCGAGTCCAATCGCCTCAGCGATGCTGGGCGTCCCCGCCTCGAACTTGTAGGGGAGGTCATTCCATACCGCGCCGCTGAGTTCTACCCGCTTGATCATATCCCCGCCGGCCAGGAAGGGCGGCATGGCCTCCAGAACAGCACGCTTGCCGTACAGAATGCCGATGCCGGTCGGCCCCAGCATCTTATGGCCGGAGAAGGCGAAGAAATCACAGTCCATAGCCCGCACGTCCACCGGCACATGAGGGGCACTCTGAGCGCCGTCCACCAGTATCAGCGCCCCGACGGCATGGGCCGCCTCAGCCATCTCGCGCACCGGCTGGATTGTGCCGACCACGTTGGACATGTGCGTCACCGTCACCAGCTTAACCCGCTCGTCCAGCATGGCGTGGAAGGCCGCCATATCGAGCAGTCCCTCCTCAGTCAGGGGGACAAAGCGCAGTTCGGCGCCGGTCTGCTGGGCTAGAATCTGCCATGGGACAATGTTCGAGTGATGCTCCATCTCGGTGGAGATGATCACATCCCCCTGCCTGATGTTGGCCCTTCCCCAGCTCCACGCCACCAGATTGATGCTCTCGGTGGTGTTGCGGGTGTAGATGATCTCACGAAAAGAGGCGGCGTTAATGAAACGGGCGATCCGTTTGCGTGCGTTCTCGTAGGCGTCGGTGGCCTGCTCGCTCAGCTTGTGGATGCCGCGATGCACATTGGAGTTATAACGCCGGTAATAGTCGTTCATGGTCTCGATGACGGAGAGCGGCTTCTGGGAGGTGGCGGCGTTGTCCAGATAGACCAACGGCACACCGGGCCTTACTTCCTGATCGAGGATGGGGAAATCAGCGCGGATCGCTTTGACATCGAGGGGTGTTTTGTAGTCGTTCATCTTCTCTGTCTATGTTCAGCTAGCGGCTCAGCGCCAGAGAGCAAATGTCATAGGGATCATACCGTAAACATCGGGCTTATGCTAAAGAGCGAAGCGCACAGCCCTGAGACACAAGGCCGCCCCCCTCACGGGGCACTCAGTGAGACATACCCCAGCCGTACCACGTCCTGCCCCTCCAGCGTCAACAGCCGCCTGCCGTCCGGCCCGATCAGCCCGGCATACACTTCGTACTCGCCGGCAGGCACGGCGCTGACATCGAGCAGGTAGGTATCGGGGACCTGCTCGCCCGCAGACCAGATCGAGGTGGGGTAGATTCCGCCGTGCGGCTCGGTCTCCAGTTGGGCCGCCACGACTCCCTGCGGGTCACGTATCTGGATCAGCACGCGGTAGTCGGCCTGCGGCCTGCGGACTGCCTGCCACATCAGCAGGACTTCCAGCCCGGCCTCTGTGCGGGCCAGCCGGTAGCCTTGCAGGGCAATATCGCCAAACTCAGCCCTCACGCCGGAAAGGCCGCCCACTTCAGCGGCAAGCTGGAAGGGTATCTTGGCTTGTGCAATGCTCTGCCACGTCAGGTTCAGCGGATCAGGCCCCACCCCGACGGCCACCTCATAGACGCCGGGCGGCAGGCCGGGCAGAAGCTCCAGCGTGTGGTAGGTAGTGATCAGGCGGCCAGCCGGCCAGCCCGAAAAATCCACCTGCCGGCTGGCAAGGGCGGCTACCGCTCCCTGTCGGCTCTGAATGCGGATGGACACATGGCGGGGCTGATCAACCGCCCCGGCAGGGATGAGCCACTCTAGGCCGACACGCGCTATCCTGCCCGACTCGAGCGGATCAAGCGTGAAGTCAGTGGCAATGCTGTTGAGGATCAGCCCGTCCGGGTACGTCACCATGCTGACCAACTGGCGGGTCAGCGGCGGGGGTTCTGTCATACGCTGGAAGATCAGCAGGGGATCATCATCCTCAAAACGCACGGCCTCAGCGTAAGCGGCTGTAAACCACGGGTCGCCGGCGGGGGAGTAACCGTCCAGCGACTCAGCCTCGCTGGCCCGCAGGACCACGTAATGCGGCGTGTACGCTCCCAGCCACCAGCCCCCATCGCGGCGGGCATACGCATCGGCCAGATCAGGGTGCAACAGCCCCTGATAGTCGAGCAGAAGACGCCCCGACGTATAACCGAGCAGGCCGGCCTGTGTCGTGCCGACCCAGGCATCAGGGGGCGTATTGTCCCTCAGCCAAGCCCCCGCCTGCCCGTACACTTCCTCTGCCGGTGCGGGGATCAGCGCCTGCCATGCGGCGGCCCCTTCGAGCGGCGGGGCGTATATCCGCGCACAGCTCTGGCCTGCCGCGCCGGCTGTCAACAGCGCCAGCAGTCCGCCAGCCGCCCATCGGAGGCGTGCCGGCCTGATCAGAGACACGATCCATGCCGCGCCGAGCGCCGCCAGCCCTGCTACAGCCGGAACAAGCGGCGCGAAGTTCCACGGGTAAACAGCCGCCTGCAGGACGGTCAAACTGATCAAATGGAGGACAGCCCATCCCCCCAGCAGGATCAGCCAGCGTTGGCCGCGCAGTCTCAGCAGGCCCGGCAGGGCCAGAAGCGGCAGTCCAACCCACAGCCACGACAGGGCCAGCACCGCCCAGATCAGAGCCGCCAGCCCTTCCGGCGCATTGGCGCCGATCATGCCGGGCAGGAGGTGTCCCCCCGGCGCCGCAGGCAGGCCCGGCAGTGGCCCGCCTGCCTCAAAGTTGGCCGCCCCGATCAGCAGACCCAGCATCACCAGACCGGCATATACCCACGCCGGCGCCGGACGGAGAGGCCGCCCCCTGATCAGCGCGTCGGCTGACAGCACCACACCCAGGGCGGCAACCTCAGGCCGCATCAGGGTCGCCAGCCCAAGCATCAGTGCCGCCCCCGTCCCCTGCTCCTTGAGGTACAGCCAAACCGCCAGCAGGGCCAGCATCATCCACAAAGGCGTTTCCAGCCCCAGCGTTCCCCACAACAGGGGGAAGGCCAGGTAGATGCCTGCCGCGGCGGCGGCTGTCCATTTGCCGGCAGGGTAAGCCAGCCCGTACAGGATCAGCCCGCCCAGCGCTACTGCGGCGGCGCCCATGACATTTCCCCAGAAGGGCAGATCAGCCGCCACCAGCGATCCAAGCGCCAGCAGGGCCGCATAGAGCGGCGCAACTGCCTCGCTCAAAATAGACTCGCCGGGGTTGTAAGCAAAGCCTGCCCCCCCGGCGAGATTCCGGGCATACCGGTAGATTAGGAAACTGCGGTCCAGGTGACGCGGCACAAAGAGGGCCGCCATCGCCGCCGCCCCTGCTAACAGAACAGCCCCGCTGATCAGCTCAACCTGCCGTGCCGACAGCCAACCGATCAGGCCGCGCCGTGGTGTTGGAGGTGTTTGAGGCGGTTGGGACATCGTCTGTCAGTCAGGGCACAAGGCCGCGCCGCGTTGTCCTGATGCTCAGCGCGCCGCAAGCTCCTGATCAATGATGGCCTGAAAGTTAGCCAGCGGCTGTGCACCGATCAGCCGTATCCCGTTGATGAAAAAGGTCGGTGTGCCTGTGACCCCGTACGACATCCCCTCCTGGAGGTCGGCGGTCACCTCATCGGCGTATCTGCCGCTGTCCAGACATTCGTTGAACTGCTCCGTGTCAAGCCCTAACTGTTCAGCAAAGCTCTTTAGGGCATCTTCGCTCAGGTTAGGCGAGTTGGCAAACAGCAGGTCATGCATCTCCCAGTACTGCCCTTGCTCATTGGCGCATTCGGAGGCCTCAGCGGCCTTCTGAGCAAAGGGATGAATCTGGTTAAGCGGGAAATCACGGAAGACAAACCGCACCTGATCGCCGTACCGCTCCAGCAGGGCATCCAGCGTCTGATCGCGGAACGTCTTGCAGTACGGGCACTGAAAGTCGCTGAACTCCACGATGGTCACGGGAGCGTCCGCCGGGCCGATGGCCGGGTCGCCGCCGTCGCTCACCTGAACGCGCTGAGGGAGAGCGGTCGGCTGTTGAACACCCCCCTGCGCCGGAATGGGAGCCGCATCGAGCCGGGCCTGCGCGGCATTCCGCTGAAAAACAGCGTCGGCCAGAACGTAGCCCAACACCCCCCCAAGGATAAAAAGGGCCAGCCCCACTGCACCGGTCACTACCCACGACTTCTTAATCACAATCACATCACTATTATTCTCTACCAATTCACTACCCTGCCTCTCAGATTTCATCTGCTTCTCCCCTCTCTTCTCTCCCTCAGTACAGGTATGAAATGTACTCAGATCGTAGTCAGAATGAGCCTGACGGTCAAATAGAAATGCCGTTTTCTGAATAGCGCCTCTTGACAAGGACTGGCCGATTAGATATACTTTAAGTTGTTAGATAATTATCTAGTTAATAGATGTTGAATTAGTTTATATCTAGTCATCGTGCGTCTATCGAGTGCAGGCATTGTGTCAGGAGAAGGACTAAAATGTATCAGAACGAAATACCTCAGGATTATCTGGTGTGGTCAAGCTTGGCCGAAAACCGCCGGCAGGAATTGCTGGAAAGCCCTGAGACGGCACAGCCCGCCGCCCCCTCCCGTACCGGGCAGGCCGGCTGGGCGGCGCGGCAGGTCGGTCAGGCACTCCGTCAAGCAGGGACTCTGCTGGTGAGCACCGCCGAGCGTCTTGAGGGCGGTGAAATCCAGCCGGCGGCTTCGTAAGGTCTAAGGTGCACTTTGGCGCAGGGTGTTCTTCGTCCGCCGGCAGACCTCGGCACGGCTGGGCCACAGGAAAGGGGAGATGGACCATGCCCTCACGCCTCATTTGGGACTGCGGCACAGCCTACGACCTGTTCATCAGCCTTGTGGTCATGCACCAGCCCGAAGAATACAACCTGCGAGCCTCATGGGCGGCGGGGATGCGCTCCCGCCTGCCCGGCCCGGAACGTGAATTCCTCGAACAGTTGGGGGCTTTTCTGGAGGTCCCGCTGGAGTGGGTCTTGAGCCTGCCTGCCCCCAAAGACGGCCTAACCGCCTTACAGGTTTTGAAGCAACTTCGCCCGGCAGACCGCCTGCCTGCCTTATTTCTGCCGGGCGAAGACTTCCCCACTCTGCGGGATATTGTACAGTCTGTCTATGAACGCCGCACATGGCACAAAGCCGATGTAGACGCCGCGCGGGCGGCCATCCGCCAGCATGAGAAGGGTGTCCTGTCTGCGGAACAGGTCGAGAAGATGCTGGGCTGGTGGGCCTCTCCAGAGGAGTTTGGCGAGCGGTATCTGAGCGCTTTACAGGCCTACTACGAGGTTTTCTTTGCCGAAGAGGAACGGCGTATTTCCCCCGCCCTCACCGAAGCGCTGGCCCGCGCCCAGCGTCTGGCCGAGCAGATGGAACTGCCCCTGCTGGTCCACGAACTTTCACAGGGTGTGCAGTTCGAGAACCTGTCTCATGTGCCTGAATGGGTTTTTGCCCCTTCGTTCTGGAGCACGCCGCTGGTATTTTACCGGCAGATCAGCCCGGAGCGGGTGTTACTGGTCTTCGGAGCGCGCCCGCCGGATGCTTCGCTGGTGCCCGGCGACGCACCAGACGGGCTGATGCGTCCTCTGAAGGCCCTTTCAGACTCAACCCGCCTGCGCATTCTGCGCTACCTCTTTCATGAACAGCCGCTTTCCCCCTCCCAGCTTTCCCGCCGCCTGCGGCTTCGTGCCCCGACCGTGATTCATCATCTGCACGTACTGCGGCTGGCCGGGCTGGTCCAGGTCATGGTGGGGGCCGGCAAAGAGCGCCGCTACGCCCTGCGTCCGGAGGGCATCGCAACGACTTTTGCGCATCTGCAAGAATTCCTGGAGAAGGAGGAATGACCCCGCTTCCTCCTCATTGTGACGGCGGAGAGTTCCTCCCTCTCCGCCGTCCTCTTTTGCCGGAGGCAGTGCCCTCATAGCGGCGGCCTCAGAATGTGCCCGCTGGTTCTGTTTCAAGGGGTTGTCCTCAGGCCGGATTAGCGGTAAAATGCGGTTAGAACGCGGGCATGGTGTAATGGTAACACATCAGCCTTCCAAGCTGTTGTTACGGGTTCGAATCCCGTTGCCCGCTCTGGGGGCCTGTAGCTCAGCGGTCAGAGCGGCCGGCTCATAACCGGTTGGTCGCAGGTTCGAATCCTGCCGGGCCCACCATCAACCCTAGAGATACTTCCTTGAACAATCCGCCCTCCCCCGATCCGAAGCGCCTGGCCCAAGTCCGTTGTTTCCTGCTGGATATGGACGGCACATTCTATCTGGGCAATTCCCTTCTGCCGGGCGCTCACGACTTGATCAGTGTGCTGGACAGGCGCGGGACAGACTACCTCTTTCTGACCAACAACTCCTCTCACAACCGCGCGTTCTACGCCCAGAAGCTCCGTGCTATGGGGCTGGACATCCCCGATGAGCGGGTCTTTACATCCGGTGAGGCCGCCGCGCTCATGCTGGCGGATCAGAAGCCGGGCGCCCGTATTTTCCTGATGGGCACACCCGACCTGCAAGACGAGTTTCGTCAGCACGGCTTTGAGCTGGTCGAGGATGAGCCGGATTTTGTCGTGCTGGGGTTCGACACCACCCTGACCTACAACCGGTTGTGGCGCCTATGCGATTTGGTACGCGCCGGCCTGCCGTACATTGCCACCCATGCCGATCTGAATTGCCCCATCGAAGGCGGCGGCTTTATGCCCGATGCGGGCGCGATGATCGCCTTTGTGGAAGCTTCAACCGGGCGGCGGCCCGACTTGATCGTCGGCAAGCCCAACCGCCCCATCATTGAGGCTCTGGAGCGCAAGACCGGCCAGCCTGCCGGCGCCCTGTGCATGGTCGGCGACCGGCTGTACACCGATGTAGCCATGGGGGCGCACGGCATCGTCACCGTTCTGGTCTTGAGCGGAGAGACCAAACGCGAGGATTTGCGGAAATCCCCTCACCGGCCTGACTACGTGATGGAAAACCTCATCGAGCTGGCGATGACATTGTGGGGGTTGTGAGATCGCTCTTGGCAGGATCGCTCAGGGGGGCATCCCGCATGGGACGCCCCCCTGTTTTTTCCCTTCATTTACAGCCCCAGCAGGCTGAATAACTGCTTGTAATCCACGTTTTGTGCCATGAGCGCTTCGAAGTGGGCCAGCTTCTCGGCCTGACCTAGGCGGGTCTTGCCGTAGATGCGGTCAATTGCCTCGACAGTCTCCATCGTGTTGGTCGGGACAACCAAAATCGCCACGCCCCGTTCAGCCGCGCGTTCCACGACCTCAACAGCAGGGCGCAGATTGCCGGTCAGCACCAGGCAGACGGTTGACGTGTCCAGCGCCGCCAACTGGATGTCCGTGCGGTCGCCGCCGGTGATGACCGCCTTGTTCTGATGAACACGGAAACGGGAGAGGGCTTCCTGAGCACCCATCGCCCCCACCATCAGCGACTCGATCAGGGCATCTTTGCGACCCTCACCGGTGATGAACTTGGCACTCAGCGACTCGGCCAGCTCACCGACGCTGATGGCAGAAAGCTGGGCGCGTTCCGGCAGAGCACCCAGCACCTGCACCCCACGCTGGGCGAGGAAGGGGATAGCACGCTTGTGGATGAAGTCCATCTCCTGTTCAGGCACGCGGTTGAAGATCACGCCCAGCAGGCGGTCGCCTAGACGGAAGCGGGCTGTCAGGGCATCATCCATGATCTGCATCCGCCCGTGATACTTGACAACCACCAGCACAGGGGCATCGAGCATCTCGGCCACCATAGCAGGCGACAGATTCAAAACATACCCCTCGCGGAGGCTGGCGCCCCCCTCCAGCAGGATGACATCCTTGCCGGCGGCATGGCGGTTAAACGCCTCTTGAATCTGGCCGCGCAACTGGCATTCATCCTCTTCCTCGAGGCACTCAGGCGGGATGTTTGGGGTCACCACCACCGGCGAGAGGTCCCATGGCGGCACATCCAGCGACAGGACATTCCTGACAAACGTGGCATCCTCATCCACAACATGCCCTTCAAGCTGGGCAGGCTGATAGCTGACAGGTTTGAGGTAGCCTACCTTATACCCCTCTGCCTGCAGCCGCTTACCGATTGCAAGGCAAATGGCTGTCTTGCCAGACCAATTCTCAATAGATGTGATATAGAGGGCTTTCATTCGTTTTTCTCTCCCTGAGCGATGGTTGAGGCATTCGATAGCTGACGACCACCCGCTACTATTTTAGCACTAACCGCATATCAATAGCGGCGGCGCCCTGTCCCTGTTCAAAGACCATGAGCGGGTTAATATCTAACTCGACAATTTCAGGAAAGTCCTGAACCAGTTGTCCGATCCGCAACAGCGCTTCGACGACAGCTTCTTTGTCCACCGGCGGAGCGCCGCGCACGCCGTCCAACAGCTTACGGGCGCGGATTTCGTTGAGCATCTCCCACGCCTCTTCACGTGAGAAGGGGGCTACCCGGAAGGTAGCGTCTTTCAACACCTCGACGTAGATGCCGCCCAGCGCAAACGTCACCAGGGGGCCAAACTGCGGGTCGCGGTTCATGCCGACCAGCACCTCAAGGCCCTTGGGGGTCATCTCCTGCACCACACAGCCCCATATCCGGGCGCCCGGCACGTAACGGCCCGCGCGGTAGACGATCAAGTCAAAGGCATCGCGCACATCAGCCGGGCTTTGAAGCCCCACCTTGACGCCGCCCACATCGGTCTTGTGCAGGATATCAGGCGAGGTGATCTTCAGCACCACCGGGAAACCGATCTCAGCGGCGATGCGGGCCGCCTCATCGGCGTCTTTGGCCAGCTCAGAGCGCGGGATGCGCAGGCCGTAGGCCTCCAGAATGGCACGTGCCTCGAAATCGCCTACCGTGTTGCGCCCTTCACTGCGCACCTTGTCCAGCACGGCCTTAACGGCGGCAGTGTCCGCGTTCAGGCGCTCGAAGGCGGGCAAAGGACGTTCCTTGATCCGGCTGTAGGTCACCATCGCATGGAGCGCCGCCACCGCCCGCTCCGGGAAGGGATAGTTCGGCACATTGCGCTGAGTCAGAATCTTGACGCCGGCTTCGGTACGCGCCTCGCCCATGAAGCAGGCCAGCACGGGGATGTCGGATCGGTCGGACAGATCGGCCACCGCCCGCGCCGTCCCCTCGATGTCGGTCATGGCCTGCGGCGTCAGGATGACCAGCATGGCATCTACGTTTGGGTCTTTCGAGACGAGGTCAATCGCATACTGATACCGGTCAGCGACGGCGTCTCCCAGCACGTCCACCGGGTTGGCCGCAGAGGCCGCGTCGGGCAGGTAATCCTGTAGTTTCTGGATCGTCTCCTGCTCAAAACGGGCGACCTTCAGCCCGCACTTCTCGATGGCGTCAGTGGCCAGAATGCCGGGGCCGCCGGCATTGGTGATGATGGCGATCCGGTCGCCTTTGGGCAGGGGTTGATAGGCGAAGGCCAGCGAGTAGTCAAACATGCCTTCCATCGTCTCAGCCCGCAGGATGCCGGCCTGCTTGAACGCCGCTGTGTAAGCCTGCTCTGAGCCGGCCAGCGAACCAGTGTGCGAAGACACAGCCCGCGAACCGGCCTGCGTCACGCCCGACTTGACGGCCACGATAGGTTTCTTCCGGCTGACACGGCGGGCTACCTCGACGAACTTCTGGCCGTCCGGCACGCCCTCAATGTAAGCCATCAGCACGTTAGCGTTGGGGTCGTCGGCCCATTCCTCCAGCAGATCGATCTCACTCACGTCAGCCTTGTTGCCGAGGCTGACAAACTTGGCGAAGCCCAGCCGCCCTGCCAACGCCCAGTCGAGCACGGCAGTTCCCAGCGCACCTGACTGGGACATGAAGTTCATAGGCCCCTTGGGCGGCGTGCCGGCTGAGAAAGAGGCGTTGAGCGGCGTGTAGGTGTCAATCACGCCCAAGCAGTTGGGGCCGATAATGCGCATTCCATACTGCTTGGCGATGGCCAGCACCTCGCGCTCACGCTCCAGCCCTTCATGTCCCGCCTCGCGGAAGCCGGCGGTGATGACCACTGCCGCCTTGATGCCCTTCTCGCCGCACTCACGGATGGCATCCGGGACGAACTTGTAAGGGATGGTGATCACAACCAGGTCAATCTCGCCCGGCACGGCAGAGACATTAGGGTACGCCTTGAGGCCCAGTATCTCATCCGCCTTGGGGTTGATCGGGTAAACCGGATGGGCGGCGGCGTAGCCCCCTTCGATCAGGTTGTTAACGACCAGATAGCCGAGCTTGCCCGGCTCTCTGGAAGCGCCAATCACGGCGACTGATTGAGGTTCAAAGAAGTTCTTCAGCATAGATACTCTGCTCCTAGTCATAGGTGGCTCACGGGTTTGACAGGTAGGGTACACGAATGATGGCCGGAGCAGCCGACTCCTGCGCAATCAATTCGAGTGGGATGACAATTAACGGCTGAGTGCCGCCGACTTCAGGCAGTACGTACAACTGCCACTGGCCGCTGGCCGGCAGGGTAGTATAGGCGACCCCGTCGCCCAGCACTTCATAATCAAACAGGTCTTGACGCTCCGGCCCTGTTTCGCTCTGAGGCCACGGCGGGGGTTGATCGAGCGGCGCCAGCGCCCAGAACTGGGGCGGCAGGCCGGCATCGTCAGTCGGCAGGGTGACCAGATCGAGGAGCAGACGCTGGCTGTCCGGATGCCAGCGCATCCCGTAGACGGCCTGCCCTGCCGGCGCGGGGATCGTGAAGCTCGTATCCAGGCGCAGATCAAACACCCGCACCGCATTAGGAACTGTGCGCTGGCTGGCTGTCCCTCCCTCCTCCCCTTCATGAGTCAGATACGCCAGCAGTGAGCCGGAGGGGGACAGGGCAGGCATGCTCACCATACTGCCGCCAGTCTGGACAAGCACTCTCCCCTCGCCGGAGGCCGGGTTAACGGCGAAAATGCCCTGCGAGGTATGATCGGGGGCCGCCGCGTTGAGCAGGAGCGGCCCGCCGGCAGGCCATGCAAACGGTATCAGCGGGTAAACGCCCCCAGCGGCCTCGCGGTTGACCAGCAGGGTCGGTTGCCCGCCCTCGGACGGCACACTGTCCAGCCGCCAGTCGGCCTCTTCCAGCGAGGCGCCTTTTTGGACCTGCACGCAGGCCAGCGCCGAGCCGTCATCCGAAAGGAAGATCGCCATGATCCGATAGCCGGGCAGGGGCTGGGCCGCCAGCCGGGCATTCGGCCCGCTCAGATTCCAGACAGCCGCGCCGTGCTGGCCTGACCCGTCCCACACCAGATAGGCCAGACAGCACCCATTTCGGGCGGCAACCACATCTGAGGCATGCTGGCCCTCGTTGAGCGGCAGGCGCGCCAGCGTCAACGCACTGCCATCCGGCGAGACGCCCAGCACAGCATCACTGTTCAGTCCCTCGGCCACAACCCAGATGTCAAAGGGAGACAGCGCCGTCTGCGGGCGGGCGGTGGGGGCAGGGGAGGGTGTCAGCGAAGCGGCAGGAGAAGGAGTATCGAAAGAGGTCAGGTCTCCTAAGGAGGGTGTGCTGTTGACTGAAGGTGCGCCGCAGGATGCCAGTACTAAGCCTAGACAGGCAGTCAGCATCCAGTAAGGGGGGATAAGGCGCAGGATGACCATTGATCACTTACATCACATACTCCACAGGACGCTGTGGGGCGGACGTTCAACACGGGCCAGACGGACATACAGGCCGGCGGCGTGCGGCACACATTATAACACGCCGCTCAAGGGGAACAAGAAAAGCTGTTCAAATGTGAAAAATAACACAATACAACCAATCTCGGAACTTAAGCCCCCCTTTTACGTAGATTATGACAGGACAAAAACCTATTGACTGAGGAGCTTAAAAATGGAGAAACAACCCGAAAACCGCGGGCACAGCCTGAACTGGTTGTGGGGCGGCGCACTGATCATGTTAGGACTGCTGTTTCTGGCCAACCAGTTGTTTAACTTTGACCTCACCGCGCTGGTGGTCGCGCTTGGCTTTGCCGGGGCTGGTGTCATCTTTTTGGCGGTTTATCTGGTCAACCAGCAACAGTGGTGGGCGCTCATCCCCTTCTACATCATGGAGGTCATCGCCGGTCTTATCCTGCTCAGCACCACCAGTCTTGAGGGCGAAATTGTCGCCATGCTGATCATGTTTGCAATTGGCCTGCCGTTCCTGTATGTCTATCTGCGCAACCGTGCTCACTGGTGGGCGCTCATCCCGGCTTACATCATGTTTGCTATTGGCATGTTCGTCTTCCTTGCTTCCGCAGGCCGCATGGATGATAACCTGCTTGTGACGTACATCATGTTCGCCATTGCCCTGCCGTTCATCGTTGTCTTTCTGCGCAACCGTGCCAACTGGTGGGCGCTCATCCCCGGCGGGATTATGGCCATGATCGGCCTGGCCTTCATGATGGGGTCGGTGGTGACCTATGTCATCCCGGCTGTCCTGATCGCGGCGGGTCTCTTCCTGCTGGCGCGGCAGTTCGTGGGCGGCGGCAAGACGACAGCCCCCGACACCCCCCGCACCGGCCCGGAAGCTGACAAGCCCCAACAGCCGCCTATGGTCTAGCGGCCATTCTCCGCCTTCGACAGGCTGTGCCTTCAGCCGGTTTTCGCGCGGCGTACAGCCTGTCGGTGCGGATACACAACAAGCCGCTGATTGCACGAATCACGCCGATCATCACAATAAGAGGAGCATCTTTCGCGTGAGCTTCGAGCAGGCGGAATGGAGGCAGGTTCTATGTCAGGTGCATCACCAGACGGTGTCCGTTCATTTTTAGCGTGGGTATGGGCCGGGCTGTTGATCTTTGCCGGGTTGATCTTCTTGGGCTTCAACACGGGCCTCATCCGCTACGAAGGCCCCCTCCAGCCGCTGATTGCCGCAGGCGTAGCGGCGGTTGCATTGCCCTTTCTGGGCTGGCGGATCGCCCATCCTCAGGCATGGTGGGCACTGCTCACGGCGTGGATTTTTCTGGCTATGGCCATCCTGCTGATGGTGATCGGCCTCCAGATTCCGCCGCAGTTGATTGCTGTCACCGCGGCGGTTGAGACGGCTGTGCCTTTTCTGGCCGTGTTTGTCGGCGACCGCCGGAAGTGGTGGGCGCTCATCCCGGCCTACATCCTGCTGGCCGGTGCCGCACTGACAGCGCTGACCATGCTTCCCGTCAGCCCGCCGATGCTGGCCGCCTTTGCCCTGCTGGCGGCGGCCTTGCCGTTCTGGCTGGTGTTCATTGTCAACCGCAGTCACTGGTGGGCGCTCATCCCAGCCGGGGTGCTGAGCCTGTTCGGCGCGGGGATGCTGATCCTGCTCTCGCTGTTTCAGATCAGCAGTAACGCCTTCTTCGTGATCCTGAACGCCACGCTGGCGCTGGTGTTTGGAATCCTGTGGATCGCAGTGCGGCGGCTGGATTGGGCGCTGTGGATCGCAATCGGGTTTGCGGGTGCGGCGGTGCTGTCAATCTGGTTTCCGAGCGGCACAAACTGGGCGCTGATCGCGCTGACGCTGGGCCTGTATATCGTCTATCGGCAGGTGCGCCGCCCTGCCGCGGCCCAAGTTGCCGCCCCGGCCCCGACGGCTCAGCCGCCTGCCCAGCCGGCTTCGGCGGCCCCGCCCCCGC